>Ga0316204_10000211_pt1 | contig 236203 bp, 214 predicted proteins | sample 6monrhotite_MG_2_FD_205661 | JGI IMG/M metagenome (GOLD analysis project Ga0316204, IMG submission 205661) | Microbial mat bacterial communities from mineral coupon in-situ incubated in ocean water Damariscotta River, Maine, United States -... | ecosystem: Environmental > Aquatic > Marine >...
TTAATCTCCGCTACTAGATAGACTTCGGTTCAACGAATCGACTAAAGCCTTCTTTCTGCTCTGTAAAAATATAAAAAAATGGAAATTAATGTAAATAAAATTTGGAATTAAACACAGTATCTGAAAGATCGAGATTCAAAAATCTTGAAAAATGTGGTTTAAATACTTCCTATCAATTCTTGTTCGACCTGAAAGGAAAACACCTTACAGGCGGTCGGGATCTTGACTAGCGTAAACGGCCGCTTCCCCAGATAGGGATATACCAAGGACTGAAGTTTATAAGTTATTCACCATATCGAGTAGCCTATTGATGTCTCCATCGTATTCATCCACAAGGTCTTCCGGAAACTTTCCAAAAGCATTGAGTGATTTGGATTTGGAGTTATGTAACATTTCCCAGGCTTTGGTTTTTCGCGCGTTCACAAAATTACTTTCGGACAGCTGTTGTTTGTTCAACTCATATTTCTGCATCAGGTGCTTAATTTCCTCCTTTAGAATATTGATATTTTCCAAGAGGGATTTCCGTTTTTCATCTGTCAGGTCGATTACTAATTCCCGTGTTGGTGTAGATCTTTGTGTATTGAACAATTCTTCCATTTCTTCGGCCAGTTTTTCCATGAGAAAAAGGGTTGAAAATAAAGCTCTTTTGTGATTGGGTTTCAATGAGCGCATTTCAATACAATTATTTCTCTAATTCAAAACCAAAATCTTTACCTTTTTGAAGTGCAGATATTCCTACTTTCATCCATTTGGGTTCAGGGGCATCTTTCAGATAGAAATCAAAAAATTGCTGCATCCGGCGAGTGAGATCCTTCTCATCAGCACGGCGGCTTAAATTATGCGGAGCTCCGTTGTAAACCAGCATCCAAACGGGCTTATTCAATCTTCTTAAAGCGTTGAATAATTCAATTCCCTGATACCAAGGCACAGCATTGTCCTTATCATTATGCATAATCAGCAAAGGGGTTTGGATACGGGGCACAAAAAATAAAGGCGAATTCTGGATATAAAGTGGGAGCTTATCCCATAGCGTACCTCCAATTCGACTTTGGGTATGTTCATATTGAAATTCACGGCTCATCCCGCTTCCCCAGCGAATTCCACCATACGCACTGGTCATATTGCTTACCGGGGCTCCTGCTTCGGCACAACGAAACATATTGGTTTGGGTCACCAAATAAGCCGATTGGTATCCGCCCCAGCTTTGTCCCTGCATCCCCATTCGTTTACGGTCGATAAAGGGAAAGCGGTTGCACATGGCTTGGGTGCCGCTGATGATACAGTTAAAAGCACTGGCTCCGGGGTAACCGACTTTATATTTAATGTCGGGAATAAAAATCAAATAACCATTGCTGGTATAATAACTGAAGTTAATAACCGAGCGAATAGGGCTTGGCGTATAATAACGATGAAGGCGATCGGAGGATCGTTCATAAAAGTAAACCAGCATGGGATATTTTTTTGCCGGGTTAAAATTGGCAGGTTTATACAACATGCCTTGCATGGTGTCACCATCAAAAGTGAGCCAGCTTACAAGCTCAACACTTCCCCATAAAAAGTTTTTCTGCTGTGGATTGGTATTAGATATTTTGCTGGTATTCTTAAAATCCATTGAACTCAAATAGAGATCAGGATACAAACTAAAAGATTGTTTCCTCCAAAGTATTGATTTGGTGTTTTTTGCTTTCAGGGGTTTATTGAAAGCGAAATCACTTAATATTAGTTTTTTCAGTTTTGCTTTCTCCAAAGAATAAAAACCAGCTTGCTTATTTTTAAGCTGGAAGGCTGAAAGTAGCATTGATTCAGGCAGATATCGCTCATCTTTATCGAGCTTCACATAACGAAAACGAAGTTGATCATTTCTACCTTCTCCCATTGTCAGGTTTCTGGCAGCTGTTTTTCCACTCGGGTCCAACGACCATAAATCGAAGTCATCATATACGACCAGCCGATTGTTTCTTGTCCATCCCGCCATGCCGTATGCCGGCGCTTCATTGGGAACATCATTAAGTTCATTATAGAAGTTCACCGGAAGCCTTGCGGTTAGGATGACAGATTTTCCCGACTTTACATTATAAGCATTCCACGAGCTGTCAGCAATATTGTACCAGGCTACAAATTCCTGATCAGGTGAAAGACTTACACTTGATGTTACTTTTTTAAGAATTTCTTTTCGTTGTCCGTTGGTTCGGTTGACCAAATATACATCCTTGAACCAATGACCAATCCAGGAAGTCATTTTCTGATAGGGGGTGTCATCATATCCCAAACAATACAATCCTTTGGCTCTTGTGTCGATTCGAATTTCTTTCATGTCAGGGTCGGCCAATTGTGTAAGCTTATCTTTTGTCGGGAAATATACCGTTAAGTAAGATCTTTTTCTTTCTTTTTTTAATTGGACTTTTTGCTGGGGTTGTAAAATTTTATCCTGCCAGTTCCAAATGTCGAGGCTGACTTTTTCGATGGCAGCTAAAGTGTCTTTTACTTCAGGTTCCGGCTTGGGTGCAGTTCCGATATATAATTCAGTTCCTGTTTCATTGAAAAATATCTTTCCATTTGGGCTCACTGACCATCCTTTTTTTAGTTTAGAAAAACCTTTGCCCGATACCAAGCTTAATTTATCTTTCTTCAAATTGACATAATACAAACCAAACGCCTTGTTTTTCACACTGTCTTTCGAAAAAGTGAAAGCCAGCTGGTTTCCTTGTTCGTCTAGGCTAATATTTTTAGAATAGCCATTGGCCTTAAAGAGTATGTTGGACGCTTTTGTTTGGGTATTAAAGGCGTATACTTCCACTTTATCGATGCTATCTCTCGGAACTTGGATAAATCCACAAATTTTACCATTTTTTGACAAAGCAAAATGGGTCACGTGCTCAAAAACTACCGAGTCTCCACTTATTACATTCAACAAAACCAAGCGATTTCCTTGAGCCTTTTTGAGTATTTTATCTTTATGTAGCGGGGGTTTTATCTTTTCTTTAGCTTTCATTCCGGGGTTCACTGCCAAAATCTTTTCTGTAGGAGAAGCAGTTTTCTTGTCCTTTTTCTTTTTAGGTGTTTCTTTTTTCATCAATATGGCAAGCCACTGCCCCTTGTTTTCAGGAATTTCGACTTTTTGTATCTGACCCAGTTTCAGAAGCTTGTGAGTAGTTGTATTCCAAACAGCCAACGAATCTTTGGGGAGTTTATCTTTTTTGATCTTTTTGCGTTCCTTCTTTAGGATACTGTCAAAAGCAGGCTTTATCCGGTACACCAACGCATTTCCTCCGGGAATAAATTCCGGCTGATGACCACGAGGCATGGAATCAAGTGCTTTCTTTTGAACATCGTACAAATAGATCCATCCATCACCTTGCTGAGGATTTATTTCATAGCTCACAAACTTTCCATTGTTGGAGATGATAGGGTTTTTAAGACTTTTCCAATGGTCATAAACAGAATGATCCAATGGCTTTTTCTCTTGTGCAAATGCCAGGACAAAGAGTGTAAGAAGTAATACAAGTAAAGATAGTTTTTTCATATTGACGGGCTTAGATTAGTAGGTTTTACTTAAAATTTAAACCGAAGAGCAACTCCTTTGACTAAGGGAGTGGAAGTTGCTGGTGACGTCATGGGTTGAATCATTGGTGCCACTTCCATGGACAAATTATTTGATATGTTCCAATGAGATAATTGTGCATCCACATTGGCATCAATTATTTGAAGTAAATACCAGGCTCCCATGAGAATATACGATAATTGCATGTTTCGGCGATAATAATTTCGAATACTCAGCAAAGATTGTTCACTATATTTTAAAGAAATAGGATTAGTACATTTCGGGTCAACTATTTTACAGGTGTAGGCATTGCCGTATAGGGTATATTGTTTCTGGTTTGCTAGTGCAAAATAACCAAAAACACCAAATCCTGCATAAACGAAGGGTATCTTCCAAAACTTATGATTATAGGCTTGTCCCATACCAGGAACCATAGCCATGAGCATGGCCGTCTTAGGTGAACGTGGTGGCCTGGTTTTCTTCTCTTTTTTTACTTTCTTCACACCATCAGCAGCAAATAGTGGACTGGGCACCGCCAAGGCTGCAAGCAAAATAATGACGGCAAGATATTTACCTGTCTTTTTTAATATATCCACCTTTTCATTCTTTCTCAAAATAGGAAATAATTTGATCCAGTTCACTATCATCTTTAAAAGTGATGAGGATGTTTCCTTCCCCTTTATCGTTCCGTTTAAGACGAACCTTAGTTCCCAGGCTTTCACTCAATATAGATGGGGCACTTTTGTATTTCTCAGGGATTGCGGTGGGAGAGCTTGTTTCTTTTCTGGCTTTCGGCTGGCTCACTTCACGAACCATGTTTTCAATTTGCCTTACGCTAAGTCCTTCTATAATAATACGTTTTAGCATTCGTAGCTGCTGTGTTTCCTGCTCAACATTTATCAATGCACGCGCATGACCCATGGAAATAGAAGCATCGCGTAAAGCGATTTGTATTTCAGGTGGGAGTTTTAATAAACGTAAAAAATTGGTGATGGTAGAACGATTTTTCCCAATTTTTTCGCTTAATTTCTCCTGGGTGAGTTGGCATTCCTGCATCAATCTTTTATAACTGATGGCTACTTCGATGGCGTTTAGATCTTGCCGATGAATGTTTTCAATTAGAGCCATTTCGAGCATTTGCTCATCATTAGCAACTCGAATAAAAGCTGGGATACGAACTAATCCAGCCAGTGCAGAGGCTTTAAGGCGACGCTCTCCGGCAATTAACTGATACTGATCGCGGCCCATTTTTCTGACGGTGACCGGTTGGATGACACCCTGAGATTTAATAGATTCAGAAAGTTCTCTTAGCATCATCTCATCAAAATCGGTACGCGGCTGAAAAGGATTGGCTTCAACCTGGCTAATCTTAATTTCTGCAATGGCTCCGGCAACATAATTGCCTGAAATATCCGTGGAAGTAATATCCGTATCCGGACTACTCAAAATGGCATCTAATCCTCTGCCGAGTGCTCTTTTTGTGGGTTTTTTAGTCATCGTTATCCGGAATACTTATTTTTTTATTTGCATTTTTAATGCTGGTCATGTCATTTTTCTGCAATAACTCACGAGCAAAATTCAGATAGTTTACAGCTCCGGTACTCGAAGCATCATGCATGATGATGGACTGGCCAAAACTCGGAGCTTCGCTTAGTCGGGTATTTCGGTTGATAATGGTGTCGAATACCAGTTGCTGGAAATGGGTTTTTACTTCCTCGACAACCTGTTTTGATAAACGCAAGCGGATGTCAAACATGGTAAGTAAAATGCCTTCTATATCAAGCTTAGGGTTTAATCCGCCCTGAATAATTTTAATGGTGTTCAAAAGCTTTCCAAGACCTTCCAGGGCAAAATATTCACATTGAACCGGAATAATTACCGAATCAGCGGCCGTAAGGGCATTAACCGTAATCAGACCAAGCGAAGGAGAACAATCTATGATGACAAAATCGTAATCATCCCTGATCTTGTCGACAGCTCTACGCATCATGCCTTCACGATTGGGAAGATTAATTATTTCTATTTCAGCCCCCACCAAGTCGATATGGGCTGGCAATAAATCTAAGTGAGGCGTAGTGGTTTGAAGGATGACATTTTTTGGGTTGATATCATCGATAAGACACTCATAGGTGCTGGTTTGGATGTTTTTGGGATCAAAACCAATCCCGGATGTGGCGTTGGCTTGCGGGTCAGCATCAATAAGCAGGGTCTTATATTCAAGCACGGCCAAGCTGGCAGCAAGACTAATGGCGGTGGTCGTTTTTCCAACCCCCCCCTTTTGATTAGTAATGGCAATAATTTTTCCCATAATCAGCGTTCGAATCAGTATTAAAAGATGGACAAAGTTATATTTTCCTTTCCGATTATAAGCCGGGTCATCATTCAAGTTTTCAACACGGTGAGCGATAACTGACCTTGTGTACTTAAACTCAGGTTTGTATAAGAAGTAAAGCTAGCCTAATCAGCTTCCTTATCTTCTTTGTCCAGGTCTTCAAAACTTATATCGGTCTTTGCTTCTTCTGCCGCTTCTGTATCTTCTAAATAAGTTTCCTCTTGTGGAACTTCACCGGTTTCGATGAAACGAATGGCAGCATCAAGACCTCTCACAAACTTCTCAAAATCTTCATGATATAGAAATACCTTGTGCTTTTCGTAAATAAATTTCCCTTCTTCATTGGTGAAACGTCGTTTACTTTCGGTTATTGTAAGGTAATACTGATCATTACGTGTTGCCTTCACATCAAAAAAATAAGTTCTTTTACCAGCTCTTACGGCCTTGGAAAAGATGTCTTCCCTCCGTTCCTGTTTTTCATGTCCTTCCATGGGTATGCATTCTTTATTTGGTTCAATATACAAAAATAAGAATTATCAGACACCACATTATTCCAATTCAGGCTTTGTTGAAAAAATGTGGAATTTGTTTAAAAGTGTTTAGGTTAAATAAATTATTAGTGAGATTTCGCCTATTCGCGGACGAATAAAGCGATTAATTTTATTTAGAATAAGTAAAAATTAAAGTATTTTTTTATATTTTTGCAATTGGAAATTTAGGATATTTTGTTTGCTGCTAAGATATTCTAAATCATTACTAATCAATATTAACAAATGGCTAAGTTTGAAATTATAATGCCCAAAATGGGTGAAAGTATTATAGAGGCAACCATCACCAAATGGCTGAAAAATGAAGGCGACAGGCTGGAGGAAGATGATGTCATTGTAGAAATCGCTACGGATAAGGTTGATTCAGAAATTCCCAGTCCCGTGGAAGGCATATTGGTGAAGACGCTCTTCAACGAAGGTGATGTGGTTCCGGTAGGGGAGGTAATTGCCCTGGTTGAACTTGACGCTGAAGAAGGCGAAGAAGAACCAAAGATGGCCACGGAGCTTATTACCGGCCTGGAAACTATTGAAATTAAAGAAGATACTACTGTAGAAACTGAGCCTGAAAAACCAGCATCCGCAGGCTTTGCCGCTGCAAGCCGTTTTTATTCTCCTCTTGTAAAAAGTATCGCCAGAACAGAGCAGATTAGTCTGACTGAACTAGAGCAGTTAAAAGGTAGTGGGAAAGATGGACGTGTTATTAAACAGGATGTGTTATCCTATCTGGAAAACCGAAAATCAGGTGGTGGGGCTATTAGCTCCGCAACAAAGCAGTCCACAATCAACAAAGAAACCCCAAAGATAAGTTTGCCTACTGTTAACACGAATGCCGGTGATCAGATTGTAGAGATGGATCGGATGCGCAGGATGATTGCCGATCACATGGTCATGTCGAAACAAGTATCTCCTCACGTCACATCTTTTATTGATGTAGATGTAAGCGCTATGGTTAAGTGGAGAAATAAAGTGAAAGATCGCTTCCTGAAAAGAGAAGGAGAAAAAATTACTTTCACACCCATTTTTATAGATGCTGCTGCTCAGGCTTTGCGTGAATTTCCTCAAGTGAATGCTTCGGTAGATGGTTATAATATGATTTACCGTAAAAACATAAACATTGGAATGGCGACTGCACTTTCCAATGGAAACCTGATAGTTCCCGTAATTAAAAACGTGGATGACAAAAGTTTACTGGGAGTAGTAAAGTCAGTGAATAGTTTAGCCAATAAAGCCCGAACGAATACTTTAAGTCCCGATGATATACAGGGTGGTACTTTTACGATGACCAATTTCGGCACATTCGACAGCCTCACAGGTACACCAATTATCAACCAGCCTCAGGTTGCTATTTTGGGGGTTGGAGCCATTAGAAAAAAGCCTGTTGTGATAGAAACAGAGCAGGGTGATGTGATTGCCATTCGGCATATCATGATTCTCTCTTTGGCATACGACCACCGTATTGTCGATGGTGCCCTGGGGGGAATGTATATTAAAAAAGTAAAGGAGATTTTAGAAAATTGGGATCCCGATAGGGAAATTTAATTTTTAAAAAAATGAGCGGGCTATGAATCTAATTTGTAGCCCGCTTTTTGTTTGGCCGATTTTATATCTTTGCTTTCAATTCAATGTTTATGGTAATCGCAGAAAACATACATAAATCGTTTGGGAAGGTGGAGATACTGAAAGGTATTGATCTAAAGGTTGAAGAAAACGAGATTATTACCATAACAGGTGCTTCCGGGGCGGGTAAGTCCACTTTATTGCAAATTTTAGGAACCATCGAACAGCCCGATAAAGGTAAAATATTTATCAGGGGAACGAATACAATGAAGCTTACTGACAAGCAGTTATCTTCGTTTCGGAATCAAAATGTCGGTTTTGTATTTCAGTTTCATCATCTGCTTCCCGAGTTTACTGCATTGGAAAATATTTGCATTCCGGCCTATATTGCCGGTAAGACAAAAAAAGAGGCCGAGATGCGTGCAAATGAACTGCTTCGCTTCGTTAATTTGAGCCATCGTGCTTCACACAAACCTGATGCATTGTCGGGTGGGGAGCAACAACGGGTTGCTGTTGCACGTGCATTGATCAATAAACCGTCGGTGGTGTTTGCAGATGAACCCTCCGGCAATCTCGATTCAAAAGCTTCTGAGGAGCTGCACCGCCTTTTTATGGATTTTCGAACAGAATTCGGACAAACATTTATCATCGTTACACACAATAAAGAATTGGCTTCCCTTACTGACCGGGAATTTCTAATAAAAGATGGATTAATAACGGCTATGAAATAAACTGTGCTTCATTGCGTTAGTTTTATGAGCTTTTCAAACCCTATGCAACATCATTCGCACTTATTCATTAAAAACTTTCTGCTTGGCATTCTGGTACTATCTCTGTGCTCAACCGCTAGTGAGAGTTTGTTTGCGCAACAGGTAAAGACCTATAAAGAAGCCATCACCAAGGGCAATGAAAATCTACGGTCCAATAAGCTATATGATGCCAAAGCCTATTTCCGGATGGCCTTAGGCTTTCGAACGGATGATGCCTATGCCAAAGGAAAAATTCAGGAAATCATCCAAAAGCTGAAAGGCAATGAAAATCTGGAGGGAAAGTATTATAACATTATCGATAGAGCAGACGTTTTTTTAGAAAATGATGCATTTGAACCCGCATTAGAAGCCTACAGAAGTGCGTTAAAGCTCATACCGAAAGATGAATATGCCCTCAAAAAGATCAATGAGATCAATCATATTCAAACCGAAGAGAAGCAAAAATTAGCAAACTACCGCCTTGCCATGCAAAAAGGGGATGCGCTTTTAAGTCAGCAACAATTTCAGCAGGCCATTGATGCATTCACGCGGGCACAGCATTTTTATCCAAAGAAATTGAGTCCTGCTAATAAGATAAGGCTCGCCAACCAGCTTTGGGCAGCTTTCAAGTCGAGGGAAAATAAAGCCAATAAGGAAGTTGAAAAAGCGAGACGTTATCTGTTAATTCGTCGTTACGACCAAGCACTGATTCATTATTTAAAAGCAGATTCGCTGCTTCCTGATCAGGCATCCTTAATTGCTAAAATAAACCAGTTAAGGCCGATGGCTCGACGGCAGGCAGCCTACAACAAGGTCGCTGCGGAGGCCGATAAATTGTACATCAGCAAAAATTATATGGCTGCTAAAATGAAATATCAGGAAGCAGCCAAGCTATGGCCCGAAAGTAATTATCCCGGGGAGATGCTCAATCAACTGGAACAACGGATTGCCTTGCAGCGGAAAGATTTGGCAAAAAACTATCAACTGGCTTTACATCAGGCTGACAGCCTTTTCCAAAAACAAGAAATGGCCAATGCAAAAGCTCAGTACCAAATGGCATTGAACCTAAAGCCGCATGAGCCATATCCCAATCAGCAAATGAAGCTTATCGATGATTACCTAAAGAAGGAACAAAAAAAGGCTTGGGCTAATTATGCGTTGCTTCTAAAGCATGCTGATAGTTTATTGACAGCCGGAGATTTACTTGCCTCCAGAGATGAATTTGACAAGGCATTAATTATAAAGCCCGGTGATGACTATCCAAAAAAACGATTGAAGGAAATTGATCAGAAATTAATTGCGGAAGCCCAAAAGAAAAAGGAACTGGATGATAAATATGGGACTCAGATTGTTTTAGCCACAGGTTTGCGTGAGGGTGGACGCTTGGACGATGCTAAAATTGCCTTCGAGAATGCCCATCAGCTAAAACCTTCAGAGAGCCTTCCGGACGTGCAGATTCGTGAGATTGACAGTTTAATACATCAAAAAGCCCTTCAGGCAAAAATTGAACTGGCTTATATGCAGGCAATGCAGAAGGGAAATGATTACCTTTCTCAAAAAGCTTATAAAGAGGCGATTACGACTTTTCAAAAGGCTGGGGGTTTGAAGCCGGAAGAGAGCCTTCCCAGCAAAAAAATACAAGCGATCAAGTCGATTTTGGCTGCCATTGAACAAAAAAAACAAATTCAGCAAGCTTATGATGAAAGCATTGCCAAGGCGGAGCAATTGTTGAAAGCGGAAAACTACGAGCTGGCAAAAAGCCAATTCGAAAAAGCCTTAATCATTAAAGCCTACGAAGCCTATCCCAAGCAAAAAATCAACTACATCAATAGTATTTTAGCTCGTTTGGAAAAAGAAAAACAACAACGATATTCTACGGCATTAAGCAAAGCTGATAATTATTTCAATAAAACGGATTATCGGGAAGCACTATCTCAATATAAGGTAGCGCAGAGTATTAAACCCACTGAAACGTATACTGAGAACCAAATTAATGCTTGTAAGCGAGCATTGGCTGTAATCCTTCAGCAACAGCAAGCTGCTTACCTGCAGGCCATTGCCGATGCGGATAAATTGTATGCTGCAAAAATATTTGACAAGGCTATTCAGGGCTATGAGCGAGCATTGCAGGCCATGCCCAATGAAAGTTATCCTACTGAGATGATTCAGAAAATTACACGATATATTGAAGAAAATGCTGTTGTTGATATCGTGAAAGATACAGTTTCGATAGCCGCCAACCAGACCCGGAAGTTTGCTTTTAAGCCGGTACGGGTTGATGTTCGAAAAAGTAATTATGTATTGGTGAAAGCGCAGAATGTGGATGGGAAATCATTCAAAATCATTTTTACTTATGGAAAAGGCAATGCTAAAAATGGAGGTTTTGTAGTTCAGGTTCCTAAAGGCAAAGCCAGCCATGATTTCATCATACGAATTGGTAATCAATATAAATGGTTTTCACAGGATAATAACTGGTTTAGTATTTATCCTGATAATAATCCCATTGAAGTTCATCTGGTTCGGATTTCGAAAAGTAATTAGAGGTTCTTTGATCGATCCTATAAACAGAATATTAGCAGTAAATTAGACTTGTTGTAAGTTTCTCCAATGAAAACAGTCTAATAGCGAATAAAAGAATCTTAAGCCGGCACTTAAAAATAATGCTATGAGTACAAAAACCTTGATCAGTACCTCACAAAACGGCCCCTTGGTGGTTAAAAACCTTAATAGCCTTACTGAAGCAAACGGAAAAATCTTTCCCATTGAGAAAAGGACTGTTGCTTTATGCCGCTGCGGTCATTCAAAAAACAAACCTTTTTGCGATGGAACTCATGGTAAAGTTGCCTGGACAAGTGAAAAGGAGGAAGGCAGACAGCCCAGAAAATCGGATAATTATATTGGGAAGAAGATTACAATCCATGATGATAGGGGAATTTGTGCTCATGCCGGATATTGTACTGATGGCTTGCCAAAGGTTTTCCAAATGGGCGTTGAACCATGGATAAACCCGGAGGCCGAAACTGTTGAGAAAATTATACAAACCATAAAAAAATGCCCATCGGGGGCATTAAGCTATTCCATTGACGGTGTATTGTATGATAAATTCTCAACGTTTCCAGAGCTTCAAATTACTAAAGATGGCCCATATTATGTAAAAGGTCCGATAGGATTACATGACAAGGATCATCCCGAATCTGAAGAACATTTTGCATTATGCCGATGTGGATATTCAAAAAACAAACCTTTCTGCGACGGGCAACATTGGTACGCTAAGTTTAAAGATGAAGGCAAAGCCAATCCCATTGGATTGAATGCTGATGAAAATATAGCCAATATTCAGAAACTTGCCAAAAGCGGAAAAAGTGAAAATTCGGCCATGCGTACTTTAAAAACTTTCCCGGGTTTTGAAACTTTGGTTTTTAAAGGAGCTCAGTTGTATAAAATGCCATTAAACGGCGATGTCGCTGTTAATACCAAAACCATCATCGGAAAAACCGCCAAGCAACCCCTAGAATTAGACCTGCCTTTTTATGTATCGCATATGTCGTTTGGGGCACTTTCGCGAGGAGCAAAAATTGCATTGGCAAAAGGTACCAGCCTCGTGGGAACGGCCATGTGCTCGGGTGAAGGCGGCATGTTGCCCGAATCGAGAATGGCTGCCACAAAATACATTTATGAATTGGGAACTGCGGCCTTTTCACATATTGATAGCGTAATAATGCAAGCCGATGCGGTGGAACTTAAAATTGGCCAGGGGGTTAAGCCCGGATTGGGTGGTCATTTGCCGGCACACAAGGTAACTGAAGAAATTGCCAAAATAAGGGGCTTAAAGCCGGGAGAAGCATCCGCTTCGCCGGGTAGGCTCTCTGGAGTAAACAACTTGGAAGATTTACAAAAAAAAGTAGCACACATTAAAGAAATTACCAATGGAAAACCGGTAGGGATAAAATTTGCCTCCGGGCATATTGAAGAAGATTTGGAATTTGCGCTAAAAGCCGAACCTGATTTTATTACCATTGACTGCCGGGGTGGTGCCACAGGTTCATCGCCAAGATTTCTGAAAGACAATGTGGGCATTCCTCCCATCTTTGTAATTCGCAGGGCCAGGACATACCTAAACAAAGTGAAAAGTAAGGTAACACTTTGTATTACGGGCGGCTTTAAGGACAGTGCTGATATTGCCAAAGCCCTTGCCCTTGGGGCGGATGCCGTGGCACTTGCCACTGCTTCAATGATAGCCATCGGTTGTATTCAGGCAAAAGTTTGTCATACAGGGACCTGTCCGGTTGGCATTGCCACACAAGACCAACAGCTCAGGGAACTTTTTGATGAAGAAGAAGCATTGATAGGCTTCAAAAATTTTTATACTGCTACCAACAATGAACTGAAAATATATGCGCGTATCAATGGTGTAAACGATGTACATAAGCTCGACGTGTCTGATGTGGTTACCGATAGTAAAGTGGTCGCTGATTTTACTGATATAGAACATGTTTAATCCTTAATAATCAACCCAAATATGACAAATATTATTGAATTATCTACCAATGAAATAGCAAAATTACTGGATCAAAAAGACACTAAAATTATTGATATCCGGCCTGTTAATGCTTATAATGGTTGGAAACTTGAAAATGAAATCCGTGGTGGGCACATAAAGGGGGCTAAGTCGTTGCCCCTGAAATGGGCAAATTACATAGATTGGATTGAGGCAGTACGCTCGAAAAATATTTTGCCGGAGCACCAGATTGTGGTCTATGGAAGCTATAAAGAGGAAACTGAAAAAGTGTCAGGTTTGTTTGTAAAAGCCGGCTATGACCATGTATTTATCTACAATCATTTTGCTGATGAATGGTCGTCGAATCCCGAATTACCGATGGAGCAGTTATCGCGGTATCGGCAATTGGTTTCTGCTGATTGGGTCAAGACACTTATTTCAGGAAATATACCTCCTGAATATGACAACAATAAATATGTCATCTGCCATGCACACTATCGCAATCGGGAGGCTTATCTTACCGGACATATTCCAGGGGCTATTGATATGGACACCTTAGCCCTTGAATCACCTGAAACATGGAACCGCCGTTCGCCGGAAGAACTTAAAATTGCGTTGGAAAAGCATGGGATTACTGCTGATACGACCGTGGTTTTATACGGGAAATTTATGCATCCTGATAATGCCTCTGATTTCCCCGGTAGTGCTGCTGGACATATCGGTGCAATTCGGAATGCATTCATCATGATGTACGCAGGTGTGAAAGACGTAAGAGTATTAAATGGAGGTTTCCAATCCTGGAAAGATGCCGCATATGAAATAAGTAGCGAGGATGTCGCCAAAATTCCAGTTTCCGAGTTTGGGGAAAGCATCCCTGCCATGACTGAACTTGCCGTTGACCTTCCTGAAGCCAAAGAGATGCTTAAATCAACGAATGCCGAATTGGTTTGTGTCCGCAGTTGGCCTGAATATATTGGCGAAGTTAGCGGCTACAATTATATCGAAAAGAAGGGCCGTATTCCTGGTGCTATTTTCGGAAATTGTGGCTCTGATGCTTATCACATGGAAAATTATAGAAATGTTGACCACACAACACGCGAATTTCACGAAATTGAGGCGACTTGGAAAAGTGTAGGCATCACGCCCGATAAGCACCTTGCCTTTTATTGCGGAACAGGTTGGCGCGGAAGCGAAGCCTTTTTCAATGCCTGGCTGATGGGCTGGCCACATGTGTCGGTTTTTGACGGTGGTTGGTTCGAATGGAGCAACGATCCGAAAAACCCTTATGAAACGGGTGTCCCTGAGTAAGATTTAAAAAAATGAAACCGGTAATTTAATGCTGTTTCATTTTAGAAAGCAGACCGAAGACCGAAGACCGAAGCCGGAAGACCTATGGCCGAAGAAAAAATATCTGAACTTATTTGATTTTCTTCTTGAATGCTACCATCATATTCATTAAGTTGTATGCAAATTCATACTGGTCCATAAATTCTTCTTCTGAAATATAAGCTCGTCTTTTAGCTTTATGTAAACAGGTAACTACCTCAGCCAATGAACGTATTGAATAGCCCATAAACTTTTTAAATTCAGGATTAGATTGTCCTATTGAGCCTTCAGAAATGTTCAATGCTATAGAATCCACAGCCCTTCTTATTTGAGAAGAAAGATTATATATCTCATCTTTTGGAAACGTATGGGCTAAAGTATTTATATGCTCTCCCAACTCCATTGATTTTTGCCAGATAATTAGTTTTTCAAACTTGAACCCCTCCATTATTCCTTATATATTAACAATTTCGTTTTCCATTTTCAACTTCCGTCTTCCGTCTTCGGTCTTCCAACAATAAAAAAACAAATCTATTAAATTCAGCTCAGCACCAAGAAGATGAAACAAAGTTATTTCATTTTCGTAAAGTACTTATAAAAGTCACTATTGGTAGTTAGGATAAGGGAAGTGGTGGAATCCATGGTTTGTTTATAAACTTGCATCGTTTTCAGGAACCCATAGAGTTCTCTTGAACCTGGGCTTCTGTTGTATGCAGCGGCATAGATGGCAGCAGCCTTAGCGTCTGCTTTTCCTTTTATCAACTCAGCTTTACGGAAGGCTCCTGATTGAATGACTTTTAGCTCGCGTTCTTTTTCCCCGTTGATACGGGAAGCTTCTCCTTGCCCTTCGGAGCGGAATTTATCTGCAATTCGATAGCGCTCGCTTTTCATGCGTTCATAAACTTGTTTCCTAACATCTTCCACATAGTTTAACCGCTTAATGCGAAAATCAAGGATTTCGATACCCAGGTCTTTGGCTTGCGCATTGGCAGATTCCTGAATCATCTTCTGAAGTTTTCGCCGACCTACTTTGATATGCGATAGAGAATCTCCCAGCAATTCGCTTACCGCACCTGATGACTGGGGTTTACGGTTGCTGCTGCGAACAACCTCCTCAATATTATTATTGGCAATATAATCGCGGGTTTCCCCATCCAGAATATCATCCAAACGCGATTGAGCTCCTCTTTCGTTGGTCAGGCGTTTGAAAAACTGTAAAGGATCGGATATACGCCAGCGGGCATAGGTATCCACAAAAATGAATTTCTTGTCTTTGGTGGGAATCTGGTTTGGCTCTCCGTCCCATTCCATATATCTTTTTTCAAAATAATTTGCCTTCTGGATGAAAGGGATCTTAAAATGAAGGCCGGGATTGGTGATGGCGTTCCCAATGGGTTTCCCCAATTGTGTAATTACCACTTGCTGACGTTCTCCAACCTGATAAGTGCTTTGCGTCAAGGCGATGAGTCCGATCAGGATAATTGCAGTGTAAAGTATATATTTCTTTGTATTCATAATAATGCCTTATTTAGTTTTATGTAGTTGCATCTGAAGTAGGGGCAACACATTGTTTCCCTTTCCATCTGTAATAATCTTTTGGCCAATCTTTGGAATCACCTGGCTCATGGTTTCAAGATAAATTCGCTCACGGGTAACTTCAGGAGCTTTCACGTATTCTTTGTATAAGTCAGTGAAGCGCGTGGCTTCCCCAAGGGCATTATTAACCCTTTCGGTGGCATAACCTTCGGCTTTCTGAATGGTTTCTTGGGCTTGCCCACTGGCTTTAGGGATTACTTTGTTGTAGGCTGATTTGGCTTGATTGATGAGTGTCGACTTCTCCTGTTGAGCCTCATTCACTGCATTAAAAGCCGCTTTCACAGGATTAGGAGGGTTCACATCCTGCAATACCACTTGATCTATCTTGATGCCCAGCGAATATTCCCTGCATATTTTTTGTATGAGCGCTTTCACATTTGCTGCAATTTCAGTACGGCCAACAGTCAATACTTCGTTCACAGTACGATCTCCAACAATCTGTCGCATAGCCGATTCGGAGACATCATGTAAGGTGCTTCGTGGATTTCTTACTTTGAAAAGATAGTTGTAGGGGTTATCGATTCGGTATTGCACTACCCATTCCACATTGGCTAAATTTAAGTCGCCTGTCAGCATAAGAGATTCATCGGGGAACGTTTTAGACGCGTATTGGGTTCGAACGCCGGCACGACGGGTACGAAAGCCGAACTCCATCTTTTGCTGCCGCTCCACAGGAACCCTGGCCATTTTTTCCAATAAAGGAATTTTAAAATTCAACCCTGGTTCCACTGTCCGTTGATATTTGCCAAAGCGGGTGATAACACCCACTTCCTCAGGTTCAATTTGAAAGAAAGAACTGAAAAGAAAAAAAACCAATACGAAGCCGAGTATCAGGTATTTGTTGTATTTAAATAGCTTTTTTAGGACTGGGGGAATTGATCCCTCTTGGATGATATTGTTTGCCATATTTTGGTATTATTTGTGTTGTGCAAAATTAGTTAAAAGCTTATTAGGTAAAACGATGGGGCGATTTGTTCAAATATAATGTTTCAGTCCCTTTTTCAATAGCAAAGACATTGGAAATCATTCAATACCGGAATAATGTTTCATAAATTGAATCCGTTCGTAGGCTGCCGGGTTTTTGGCCTTCGAAACGCTTAATTTCCCTCTGAAAGCATCAATGGTTTGGTAATTGTGTCGATCCATCCAGCTTTCCAGGTCTTCAATCATACTGTTTATCTCATGAAATCCTTTTTTATAGAGCACAGAAGCAATTTGCACCGCATCGGCTCCTGCCAACAATTGCTTGATAAGTGCCTTTCCATCATGAATCCCGGTTGAAGCGGCTATGTCGCACTTCACGACAGGCGATAACATGGCAACCCAGCGAAGTGAAAGCGCCAGTTCGGAAGGAGAACTAAAAACAAATGAAGAGGTTACTTCTTCATGTTCAATGTCAATATCGGGGGAGTAAAACCGATTAAACATTACAAGTGCTCCTATGCCTGTCCAGGACAGCTTGGTAAGGATATTGGCCAGCCCTGAAAAATAATAACTCAGTTTTAAGGCGACCGGGATTTTCACGTCTTTAGTAACCTGTTCGATGATTTTAAAATAAATTTCCTCGTTTTCACGCCCTTCCTTCTCAGGGTTGGAGGGCAATACAGCAATATTTAATTCCAGTCCGTCGGCACCAGCCTCTTCCATTTTCTTGGCATAAGAAATCCATTGGGTATCAGAAATACAGTTTATAGAAGCAATAATTGGGATTTTTACCGCTTGCTTTGCCTCCGAAATCAATTTCAGGTAGCGGCTTACATCATTTTCAGAAGAGTAATTTCGGATATAATCTTCTGCCTCAGGGTATAAATTGGTATATTCGTTTTGCATGAGGGTGTGAGAGGCTGAATGATGAATTTGCTCTTCAAACAGGGATTTTAGAACCACTGCCGCAGCACCATTCTTTTCTATTTCAATGATGTTTTCCACAGAATTAGTTAAACCTGAGCTCCCGACAATAAGGGGATTGCGAAGTTTTAAGCCCATATAAGAAGTTTCTATATTGACCATGGCTGTCGATATTAAATGGATAAACACATACCCTCTGTAAAATTAACAACAAATCTGAATCGTTGGCTCAAAACCACTCAAATATATTGTGTATTTATTAACAATTCCGAAGATAGGCTCAAGATGTCGGTGTCTTTTGGACGTTAACCAAAGATTAATCAGTTGGAAAACAAAAATAATTAAATTTCTCGCAAAGTTGCCAAGTCGCAGAGGCTCGCTAATGCGTAAAATAAACAACTAAGGACTGCAAGTCCATAGGTTTGACTACGAATAAAATTCGTTTAAGAATGATTTAATAACCCCGTTAGGCTTCGCTACGAGGGCAGGCACGGAACACCGATTAAAGATTTTTGAACTTCTCAATTCATAATTCGTTTGCCAAAGGCATTCCTAGAGAAAATCCTTGTTCGATATTCAAAAAAAAGAAAAAGCTTCAAGCCCCCAGTGGGGGCATATCAAAGCCACCTTCTTAGAAGATGTGATTTTTATTTCTGGATGTCCTTCCTGTTTTCAGGCAAACCAAAGGTGTCAACCACAAAATCAATGTCCTTATCACCGCGGCCACTTAAATTGACCAATATGGATTTCCTGGGATGTTTTTTTGCCAATTTAATGGCATAAGCCACTGCATGTGCACTTTCCAAGGCAGGAATGATTCCCTCCAGTCTGCTCAGTTCATAAAAGGCATCAATGGTTTCCTGATCATTAATGCTGTTGTAGTTTACTTTTTTCAGATCCTTAAGCATACTATGTTCAGGTCCCACACCGGGATAATCCAAACCACTGGCTACCGAATAAACCGGTGCCGGTTCTCCATTTTCATCCTGAAGGGTATAACATTTAAAACCATGAATTATCCCCGGCTTCCCTAAGGTCATGGTGGCGGCATGGTCTCCAAAATTTAAGGAGCGTCCTGCAGGTTCTACACCAAAAAGTTCACATTCGTCATCATCAAGAAATGCCGAAAAGATTCCCATGGCATTACTACCTCCTCCTACGCAAGCGACCACTTTATCGGGTAATTCACCGGTCATGTCGAGAAACTGCTCTCTTGCTTCAATCCCCACTACTCGTTGAAAATCGCGAACCATCATTGGAAAAGGATGAGGGCCAACTACTGAACCGATACAATAAAGTGAGTTCACAGGATCCGCAACATAGGCGTTAAAGGCAGAGTCAACAGCTTCTTTAAGCGTTTTCAAACCATGGGAAACAGGGATAACTTTTGCTCCTAGTATTTCCATGCGCACCACATTGGGATGTTCTTTCAGGATGTCTACCTCACCCATATGGATTTCACACTCCAGGCCGAAATAAGCTGCTGCTGTGGCTAATGCAACACCATGTTGCCCGGCACCGGTTTCAGCAATCAGTTTCTTTTTCCCCAGCTGTTTGGCCAGCAGTGCTTCTCCCATACAATGATTGAGTTTGTGGGCACCAGTGTGGTTGAGATCTTCCCGTTTCAAATATATCCTGCCTCCATATTTATTGGACAGACGGTTGCAATAATAAACAGGGGTAGGCCGCCCCTGATAATGTTTTCTGATACTTCTTAATTCGGAGATAAACTTATGCGATTTACTAATGGAAAAATAAGCATTAGTAATCTTTTTCATTTCTTCTTCCAGTGCCGGGGGTAAAAATGCGCCACCGTAGTCCCCAAAATATCCTGCTTCGTTTGGATATGTTTTAAAATAGTTTTCGGACATCGTCTTATCAATCTAAGTTCGTACTAAAACTAAATAATAATCCATTACAATTAGGGGTCTATTTGATATTTTGAGAAATTGAATTATAATCCAGGATAGAAATGTTGTCAATCAATTGGAATATAGCTATTAGAGCACTTTTGATCGCTTATTTCAACAAAAGCTAGTAAGTATATTATTTGGCAGGTTCCAATTCATAATCGTGTGCCGGTTTGTATTTCATAGCCCATAACCAAGGTATCGTAACAAAGAACCCACCAATTATTGGACCAACGGCAGCTGCTTCATCTCTGACAATTGTAGTGTAAAACGGTTGATAACCCTTTTTTACTAACTTAACATATGTAGTAGACCATACGATTTTGGTGTCTCTCATCACATACGGCGTTACGCCTGCAATTTGCTCGTTAAGATAAACTTTTGCCCCACTGGGGGAAGAGCGAATAATCGTTGTGCTTGAACAGCTGGAGAACAAAATTGTCACTAATAAAATGACAAAAGTTAATTTCGTGATTTTCATTAAATTTTTCATATATAAGATTTTAATTGTGGTTTAGATATTCAAAAGTAACAAAAATTCGCAGCAAAAGTTTAATTTAATATTAATTATACAAGTCATGGGAGCATCTCCGAGATAGATTACTAGAACGAATTTCCAACATCAGAACAATCGGGTGTCTGCCGGATTTCAATCATTTAGCCAGCTGTCTTTTTGTGTTATGTGTAACCGAAAGACATCCTTACCAAGCATGAGCGCAGCTTAGTGTTCAAATTTGAACTTTCAAAATTCAATAGGAAAAAGAGTATTTTTAAGAAAAGTGCTAATTAGTTGGAATACTAGTGGACGGCCAGCTCTTCAGTCACATCTTCTTCGATACGAAGGTTGTCGATGATAAATTCCTGACGGGTCGGTGTGTTTTTACCCATGTAAAATGCCAGGGTCTTTGCTACAGAAGATTCGCGCCTTAGGATAACAGGATCAAGGCGGATATTTTTCCCTATGAAATGCTTGAATTCACCCGGTGAAATTTCTCCTAAACCTTTGAATCGTGTGATTTCCGGATTGGGTTTTAATTTTGAGATGGCCTTGACCCGTTCTTCATCGCTGTAACAATAAATGGTCTCTTTTTTATTTCTTACCCGAAACAAAGGTGTTTGAAGGATGTATAAATGGCCGCCTTTTATTAAATCAGGATAAAACTGCAAAAAGAATGTGAGCAGAAGTAAACGGATATGCATGCCATCCACATCGGCATCGGTGGCGACAACAATATTGTTATATCGCAGGTTTTCAATACTTTCATCTATATTCAACGCAGCCTGTAACAAATTGAATTCTTCGTTTTGATAGACTATTTTCTTGCTGAGCCCATAACTGTTCAAGGGTTTTCCTTTCAAGCTGAAGACGGCCTGAGTTTGTACGGCTCTCGACTTGGTAATGGAACCACTGGCTGAATCCCCCTCCGTTATGAATAGGGTACTATCCAGGCGATTTTCATGATTACTATCAAAGTGTATCCGGCAATCGCGCAGTTTTTTATTATGCAAGCTGGCTTTTTTTACGCTTTCCCGGGCCAGCTTCTTGATGCCGGCCATGTCCTTGCGTTCTTTTTCCGATTGAAGGATCTTCCGGTATAATTCTTCGGACACATCAGCATGAATATGCAAGTAATTGTCCAGGTTCCTTTTGATGATGTCCCCCACATAATTGCGGACGCTTTGTCCCTCAGGCTCGATATGTTGCGAACCCAATTTCGTTTTTGTTTGTGATTCGAAAATTGGTTCTTGCACTTTAATGCTAATGGCAGCAATGAAGGAGGTCCTGATATCGCTGGTGTCAAAATCTTTGTTGTAAAACTCACGGATAGTCTTTACTAATGCTTCACGGAAAGCATTTTGATGGGTTCCTCCCTGAGTGGTGTGCTGACCGTTTACGAAAGAATAATATTCTTCAGAATAAGAATGGGAGCTATGCGAAAAAGCACATTCAAAATCCCCTTCTTTGATATGGATAATGGGATAGCGAACCGGGCCATTCCCATTGATATTGTGTTCTAATAAATCGAGCAAACCATTCTTGGCTTGCATACGCTGGCCATTGAAAACAATCGTTAATCCATTATTCAGGAAAACATAATTCCATAACATTTCTTCCACAAAAGCGAAGATATAATGAAAATTTCCAAAAATTTCCTCATCAGGAGTAAAGCTGATGATTGTCCCCTGCTTTTCTGTGCTTGTCTGTATGTCATCATCAGTAGTCAGTTGTCCACGGCAATATTCGACAACCTTGGTTTTGCCATCCCTAATGGATTGCGCTTTAAAATAGGAAGAGAGTGCATTGACGGCCTTGGAGCCAACTCCATTAAGACCCACTGTTTTTTTAAAAACTTTGGAATCATATTTAGCACCTGTATTTATCTGACTGACACAGACTTTTACTTTTCCCAATGGCATGCCCCGGCCATAATCTCTAATACTTACCAGCTTATCATTAATGTCAACTTCAATCACCTTGCCATGGGTCATGACAAATTCATCAATGGAATTGTCAATGACTTCTTTTAGCAATACATATATTCCATCGTCGGGCGAACTACCATCACCCAACTTCCCGATATACATGCCTGGCCTAAGCCGTATATGCTCCTTCCAGTCCAGCGATCTTATGCTATCATCATTGTATTCTGCCGACATTTTTCTGAATTTGATGCAAAAGTAAAAGTTTGCCACAAAGAAACAACGCCAGATCAAAATAGTTGTTAAACGGACTTTGTTGAGAACCCCATGGGAGGTAGATAAAGTTGAGTGGTTTCATTTGCCTTTCGGGTGGCATTTGGCTTCGCCGTCATTGGATGGTGATACGATAGTCAAACAGTAGTCATACGATAGTCAAACAGTAGTCATACGATAGTCAAAGAGTAGTCAAACAGTAGTCATACGATGGTCAAATCCCAGCTTGCTTTCTCGAATATCGAAACCCGATACGTTGCGCTACGAGGGGAGACAAGAAACACTAATTCGAGAATTAAAGAAGAATACATTCTGCAAAGGAGCAAATCATAAATCAAAAATCGTTTGCCAAAGGCATTCCTACGGAAAATCATCATTCGTAAATCAATCAACTCCTCCGAAGAAGTCCTATGGACAAACTCCAGGCATTTTATCGCGCTTAGGCACTGGAATACCTGTAATTCGTAATCGGATGAATGCTAAATCATTAACCTTAACCTCTATCGGAGCAATCGCAAATCCTGGCGAATGTTCGCACGGGCAATATTCCTTAACTCATGACTTGCGTCATAAAGCATTTGCTGATCGGTAGGGAAGGGGACAGGGCCGCGTTTGAATAGCCGCAGTGTACTTGCACTGGCAGCGCTAATATTGCCCTGGATATTAGCATAGCGGTAATCAAATGCAAATTGGCTGCTAATGAGCCTCGATTTAATTAATCTACGGCTGTGGTTATCGAAATAGTCCAATGTACCACTGAGCTGAGCACCTTTCGTCAAATGTACGTCGGTGACCTTACAACGAATCATCCTATACTTTTTTACTTTGATGTCATTCCCTGTCGAATCCTTTTTTACGTTACCACGAGCATCTAAAACGTACTTCCATCCATCTTCAATGGTCTTTTTCTCCACATGTGCTTGACGGTCGATCAACTCCGGTGACACTTCAATACTCTTGATGTTTAGGACGATTACGTAATCGAAAACCTGATTTCCGTTATATTGTGTTTCTATTTGAAGCCATTGCCGGTTCAGTATGCTGAGATTAAATTTGTTCAAATCCCTTCCAAAACTATTGGGTAAAAACTGGTGGCTTGAGTTTTTAACTTTAAACAATACAAACGTTTTACCTTGTTGGGTGGCCGCGTAAATTTTCTTGCTAATTCCCGGGGTATCAGGAAATAATCTTGCTTCTTTTTGAAAATACTCCCAAGCACTGCGTGCATTATAGCGGTTTCCGGTTTTCAGCAGTGATTCGCCTTTTGCATCAAAATAATCAGCTGTTTTTCGCTTAGCTTGTGCTATTTCAGGAATATAATTTCGGAACTTAAAATTGATTTTAGCCAGAATCACATCCGGAAGCCTTGATAATACTTCTTGCCGATGATTCAATTGAAGATAATGATGATACACCGGTTCCCAAATAGAAGGATTGCCTGAAAGTTTTAACTCATCAATGGCATCTTGATCTGATTTGTCTGCCAATTTCGAGGCTTTGCGCAGTACCCCAATCTCAGCGTGGTCGGAAGGGTCTTTCCCGATTTTCTTAATTGCTTTTTCTATGGCATTATCGTAACGACCCTCTTGAAGCAATTTGCTTGAACTAGCACAAGAAGTCAGGAAAAGTACTGTTAATGATAGAATAAGTAGTTTTTGCATTAGTAAACAAGATTTAATGATAAATACAAAAATAGCAAAAACGCTGTCATTGCTATAACGACAACGTCTTTTTAAGAAAATAATAGCGCTTTGATTCCTTTAGGGATTAAGCTTTTTCAATGAAATATTACCATATTCAGGAATTGGATAGGCTATTTTTTTGTATTGATCCCCATCATTGGATAAAAGGGGCAAAAGTTGAGCAAGGCAGTGGCAACAGGAACTATGCCTACCAGTCCCCACCAGCTTTTGAAATAAAAACCCAAGGCGCCAATAATGATTCCCAGGATAATCCTAATGATTTTGTCAATGTTTCCTACGTTTTGTTTCATGATGTTTTGTTTTTAGATAGCATGCAAATTTAATGTTCTGATATAATAATCTTCGTAACAAATTTACAAAGTGTATTTTTCAAAAATAGGAAAAATACTTCTTTATACAGTTGCGGGACGATCTTCTACTAAATCATGTTATTTTTGTCGAAATTTATTGGCTCAATGGAAATAAGTGATCGCATAGCTGCTTTTGAAAAATTAGGCAGTGCCCTACGAACGATGTTTGGCGATGAAAACACTGTGTTTTCGGCTACTGAACAACTGCTGATAGAGAAACTGAAAGTTGAAGTTACGGATGCTTCTCATTATAATGCCTGGTTTACCGAACATTTTGTAAGTCATGCTCTATTGGCGCTGGGGCAGAGTTTGCAGCGTGAGGGCATTTCCCGATGGATTAAGGCCTATGATTTTTCTACTGCTCCTGTTGAGGTAAAAACCATTGGGGTGGTTATGGCCGGGAATGTGCCTGCTGTAGGTTTCCACGATTTTCTTAGTGTGCTGGCAAGCGGTCACCACCTTCAAGCCAAATTATCTTCTGCTGACAAACGCATCTTGCCCGCTTTGGCGGATATTTTGATCGCCATTGAGCCTGCCTTTGCTGAGGCCATCGAATTTACAGAAGATCGTCTTCATGATTTCGATGCCGTAATTGCAACGGGCAGCGACAACAGTTTTCGCTATTTTGAATATTATTTTGGGAAATATCCTCATATCATCCGTAAAAATCGTAATGGGGTGGCGGTATTGACAGGGAATGAGTCAAAAAAACATTTGGAGGCTTTGGCCGATGATGTGTTCTTGTACTATGGCTTGGGCTGTCGTAATGTTTCTAAACTTTTTGTGCCTGAGGCTTATGATTTTACATCCCTGTTGGATGCATTTGCACAGCGTAAAGAGATTGCAAACAACCATAAATATTTTAACAATTACGAATACAATAAAGCCATTTTTTTGATAAATTCCCGTCCCCATCTGGATACTGAAAATCTATTGCTGGTGGAGGATGTAGGCTTTGCTTCACCGATAAGTGTGCTACATTATGAATATTACAGCGCATCCCTGGACTTGCAGAATCTGCTGATGGTGAATCGGGAGAAAATACAGTGCGTAATGTCTGAGGCTGATTTCCTTAAAGATACATTTCCACTCGGGAAAAGTCAGGAGCCGGCTTTATGGGATTATGCGGATGGAGTGGACACCCTGGCATTCCTTCAAAGTTTGTAATGAATTAAAATATTAAGTTTAAAGAATATAAATTCAGTTCAACGATTAAAGTCTTTGGGCAGGTGGCAGGCAAGAAAAAAAACATGAAAAAGTTAGGAAAATAAATTGAAAGCATTTATTTTTGCAGCCCCAAAATTGATAAGGAAAAAATATTAAAATGAAAAAAGATATTCACCCAAAAAATTACCGACTGGTTGTCTTCAAAGACATGTCGAACGATTACGCATTTATGACCAGATCAACCGTGGACACAAAAGATAGCATTGTATGGGAAGATGGCAATGAATATCCTTTGGTAAAGTTGGAGATCTCCAACAAATCGCATCCTTTCTTTACAGGTAAGATGAAACTTGTTGATACCGCCGGTCGCGTGGATAAATTCCGCAACCGCTATCAGAAATTCCAAGATCAGAAACAGAATTAATTTAGGAAATTTAAGATTCCTGAAAAAACCCTTGTCGACAACGGCAGGGGTTTTTTGGTATGCCGGAGAAATAGAGAATAATTGCGTGGAAATCCTGTTGCCAACAGTAATAATCTTATCTTAGCGTTTTAGGAACTAACATCGATTTCTCAATGAATTATATCCTTTTTGATGGTATAGGCAGAGACCAATTATTACCGTTTACATTTACGAGGCCAATGGCAGATATCCGACTGGGGATTTTAACTTTACGCGAAAAATGGGAACGTTTCCTCGGACAGAAAACGACTACCCATACACAGCCCTATTTAAGTAAAAAATTCCCTTTACATACAGAAGAAGAGAATGTACTCATCAACGCATCTATTTTGCCCAATGAAGCTTTAGCAGCCCAAGTGTTAAAACTGAAAACGGGAGAGGCAATTGTTCATCATGATGTTTTGGTGGCACTGGGAGTCCTCGCTTCCGAAATTGAGCATTTCAATGAAACGATGCCCAAAGGGAAGGCGGCTTTGGGGGATTTTCGTCAGCTAAACCATGTTTGGGAGATATATTCATTTAATAATCAGGCTATTATTGATGATTTCGCCGGGCTAAAAGCCACTAGGAAATCAGGGAGGCTAAGTAAATCGAATTTTGTGCAGGGTGATCCGTCTATGATTTTTTTGGAAGAAGGTGCCAAGGTAGAATTTGCTTTCTTGAACACCACAGGCGGCCCCATTTATATTGGAAAGGATGCCGAAGTGATGGAAGGAGCCAAGATCAGGGGGCCTTTTGCTCTTGGTGAACATGCTGTCGTAAAAATGGATGCGAAAATTTATGGAGGAACTACCATTGGCCCCTATTCAAAAGTTGGTGGAGAAGTGAGTAATTCGATGATTTTCGGTTATACCAATAAAGGACATGATGGCTTCCTGGGCAATTCAGTGCTAGGTGAGTGGTGTAATTTGGGCGCTGACACCAATATTTCGAATCTAAAGAATACCTATGAACCGGTAAAGCTCTGGTCCTATACTGATGAGGGTTTTGTACAAACCGGACAACAGTTTTGCGGCCTGATGATGGGCGATCATTCCAAATGTGGTATCAACACCATGTTCAATACCGGGACTATAGTAGGGGTAAATGCCAATGTTTTTGGAGCTGGCTATCAGCGTAACTTCATTCCTTCCTTTTCTTGGGGTGGCAAGCAAGGTTTAAGCCATTATCAACTTAATAAAGCCTTTCAGGTGGCCACAGCTGTGTTTGCTCGTAGAAATAAGGCCTTTGATCAGGTGGAAATGGATATCTTGAAACATGTGTACAAGCATACCTACGAAAGCCGACGTTGAGCCAGAATTAATTCCTGACAGATTGTTCGGCTGTATTTTTCTGGTACACTAATTGTCATTAAGAGGAGATGTTCTGTTAAAACAGAACAAAGTTCTTTTAAAGCAACTAATTTCAGATACTTAACAATAGATTTATAAATAGGTCAGGGGAGATAGTCTCTCTTACTGCCAAATTGACTGAGGATTACTATATGGACAATATTTTTTCATTACAAGAGATGATAAATCCGGAAGCTGAATTTTTCCCCCTTTTATCAGCAGAAGACGAGGAATTGATGAATGCTGAGGATATTCCAGAGGAGCTACCCATCCTGCCAGTACGCAATACAGTGTTGTTTCCCGGTGTTGTCATTCCAATTACCGCCGGCCGCGATAAATCCATTAAATTGATACGTGAGGCTTATCAAGGGAATCGGATTATTGGCGTAGTCGCTCAAAAAGATGCTGAAACCGAAGACCCTACCGAGGAAGACTTGAATGAAGTGGGTACTGTGGCCAGGATCATTAAGATTTTGCAAATGCCTGATGGCAATACCACTGCCATTATTCAAGGAAAGAAGCGTTTCGAAATTGTGGATATGCTGCATACTGAGCCCTATTTTATGGCAAAAGTTGCCAGTTTCGAAAATGAGGTTGAGTTACCAAAAAACAAAATGTTTGAGGCACTCATTTCCTCCATCAAAGATTTGGCTGTGCAGATTGTTGAGCAATCCCCCTTGATCCCTTCGGAAGCTTCTTTTGCCCTAAATAACATTGAAAGTCCAGTTTTTCTTATCAATTTTGTTTCCTCCAACCTGAATGTGAATAACGAGCAAAAACAGCGGCTGTTGGAGGTGACAGACTTGGAAACCAGAGCCAATAAGGTGTTGGAGCTGTTGACCAAAGAATTGCAGGTGCTAGAACTGAAAAACCATATTCAGAAGAAGGTAAAAGTGGATATGGATAAGCAACAACGCGATTATTTTCTCAGCCAACAGCTGAAAACCATTCAGGAAGAATTGGGCGGTGGCCCGCACGAACAAGAAATAGAAAGCCTTAAAGAAAAGGCCGCTGAGAAAGTATGGCCCGAAGAGGTGGGTAAGGCTTTTGAGGAAGAATTATCACGCCTGCAGCGCATGAATCCCAACGCGTCTGAATATTCTATCCAAATGAATTATTTGGAGATGTTGGTGGATTTGCCATGGAATACATTTACCACGGATAATCTGGATCTGAATCATGCTAAAAAGGTACTCGACAAGGATCATTTTGGCCTGGAAAAAATAAAGGATAGAATACTGGAATATCTGGCAGTTCTAAAGTTGAAAAACGACATGAAGGCGCCAATTCTTTGTTTTGTAGGCCCTCCGGGGGTTGGGAAAACCTCCTTGGGAAAATCCATTGCTCATTCCCTGGATCGGAAATATGTCCGCATGTCGTTGGGCGGCTTACGTGATGAGGCGGAGCTCCGTGGGCATCGCAAGACTTATATCGGTGCCATGCCCGGACGTATTCTTCAAAATTTGAAAAAGGTAAAATCGTCCAATCCTGTGTTTATGCTTGATGAAATCGATAAGGTTAGTGGGAATAATTATAGTGGCGATCCACAAGCGGCCCTGCTCGAAGTACTGGATCCTGAACAAAATAATACATTTTACGATAATTATTTGGAGCTCGAATACGATCTGTCGAAAGTGATGTTTATCGCCACAGCAAACACCTTGTCGGGGATTCATCCTGCCTTACTCGACAGGATGGAGATCATTGAATTGAGTGGTTATTTGATGGAAGAAAAAGTGGAAATTGCCAGACAACATCTGGTACGTAAACAATTTGAAGAAAACGGCATTAAAAAAGGCCAGTTGAACTTTGCAAAAAGGGCACTCGAGACTATTATTGATAAGTATACACGGGAAGCCGGTGTTCGTCAGTTGGAAAAACAAATAGCCAAAGTAATTCGAAACAGGGCAAAGTTTATAGCGATGGACGAAGCCTATGACCAAAAAATATCTCCTGAAGTTATAACAGAAATTCTGGGTATACCACGTTTCCAACGCGATAGTTTGATAAACAACGAAACAGCCGGTGTGGTGACAGGTTTGGCTTGGACCAGAGTAGGGGGAGAGATATTGTTTGTTGAAGTGAGCCTGAGCAAAGGAAAAGGCCATTTGAGATTAACTGGAAATCTGGGTGATGTGATGAAAGAATCGGCATCGCTGGCATTTGAATACCTAAAAGCTCATGCCGGCTATCTGGATTTGGACGCTGATGTGTTTGACAAATGGAATGTTCATATCCATGTACCGGAGGGAGCCACCCCTAAAGATGGCCCTTCGGCAGGTGTAACCATGCTAACCGCTTTGGCTTCAGCCTTTACACAGCGGAAGGTACGGGCTAAACTTGCCATGACTGGCGAAATTACCCTGCGTGGAAAAGTACTTCCGGTGGGTGGTGTCAAAGAAAAAATCCTGGCTGCTAAACGGGCAAAGATTAAAACCATCCTGCTTTCTAAGGAAAATGAGAAGGATATAAACGAGATTCCTGAAAAATATATCAACGGCCTCGATTTTGTATATGTAGACAATATGTTGGAAATACTCGATTTCGCATTGCTCAATCAGAAGGTTAATCATCCACTGGATGTGATGAATGCAGGCTGATGAAATCAAAATCGTCTTTGTGAGCTAAATTTTTATTTTTGGAGAACCTATGACGGTGCAGAAATTGATTTAGTGGAAGAAGTTGACGGGAAAATTATTGCCTATGAATTTAAGTGGAATCAGGGCAGAAAACCAAAATTACCAGCAAGTTTCTCGAGTAAATATAATGTAACTGATTTTAAGGTCGTTAATCCTGGTAATTTACATCTTATTAGATAGTCAGGCTTTTAAAATAAAGCGGGACCTACAAGCCTTTTTTTAATAGTTTCTGTTCATTAGTATTTTCTATTTTAGCTTTTTCATTCCCCGGTAAGGGATTAAATGCAACATAATGCGAAGATTGTTTTATTACTTAGCTTTCGTAATGATGCTGGGCTTGACTGCTTGCCATCACGAATCTCATCAACATGCTAACAAAGAGATATTTAGGTATAATGAAGCGACAGGACTAGTAAATCTTGACCCGGCTTTTGCCCGTGATCAGGCCCATAGTTGGGTGTGTAATCAATTGTATAACGGACTGGTGCAATTGGACGATAGTCTTCATGTGAGACCTTCCATTGCGCGACACTGGATTGTATCTGCTGATGGTAAAACCTACACATTTTATCTACGCAAGGATGTTTATTTTCATACGGATTCAGTCTTTCATGGAAAGAAGCGAAGGGTAGTTGCTGCTGATTTTGTCTATAGTTTGCGTAGGCTTGCCTCTCCTAAAACAGCGTCCCCCGGAGCTTGGGTGCTGGACAATGTTGTTGATTCCCCGGCCGGGAAAGCTGTTAGTGCGTTGAATGATAGCGTGCTACAAATCAAGTTGAAACATGCGTTTCCCCCTTTTCTGGGAATGTTGAGCATGCCCTATTGCTCCGTGGTGCCATGGGAAGCTGTTCTAAAGTATGGTGAAGATTTTAGAAAACATCCTGTGGGGACAGGGCCATTTTTTCTTAAAAACTGGGTGGAAAACATAAAAATGGTTTTGCAAAAAAATCCTGATTATTTTGAATTTGACCACGGCCATCGATTGCCCTATCTGGATGCAATTTCGATTCGCTTTTTGATAGAAAAGATGTCAGCTTTTATGGAGTTTGCTAAGGGAAATCTTGATTTTCTATCAGGCCTTGCGCCAGCATACAAAGATGAGTTGCTTACACGCGATGGAAAACTGCGTGGCAAATATCGAAAGAATTTTTATATGTTAAAATCGCCCTATTTGAATACAGAATATCTGGGTATTTTGGTAGATACCAGTTTGAAGGTGGCACAAGAAAGCCCTTTGAAAAATATTGCCATCCGTAAAGCCATCAATTACGGTTTCGACCGGGTAAAAATGATAAAATTTCTACGTAATGGAATTGGTATCCCCGGCACCAAAGGAATCATCCCGCCAGGTTTACCAGCCTTCGATAGCACTAGTAGCTATGGTTATGATTATCAACCCAAAAAAGCCAGGCGCCTATTGCATGATGCCGGTTATAGCCTTTCAAATCCAATACCTCCGATTACCTTAAGTACAACTGCGGACTACGTTGATTTATGTAAGTTTGTACAATCACAGCTGAATGATGTAGGTTTTGATATCCGCCTAAATGTAATACCGAACGGGAGTTTACGTTCCCTGAAGGCTCAGTCGAAACTGCCATTTTTCAGGGCTTCATGGATAGCCGATTATCCGAATGAAGAAAATTACCTATCACTTTTTTATTCCAAGAACTTTACCCCACAGGGGCCTAATTATACCCATTTCTCTTCTCCCACTTTTGATGCGCTTTATAAAAAGTCTGCTTTGCTGAGAAAGGAAAGCCAAAGGCGCAAAATTTATCGGCAAATGGATAGCTTGATGATGACCCAATCACCCGTGGTGATTTTATATTATGATGAGGCCGTACGCTTTGTTGCAAAGAGGGTAAAAGGCATGCATATGAATCCGATTAATATGCTGAATTTAAAGAGAGTACGTATTGTAAATGAAGGGAATCATTAGTGATATTTTAGCTTGAGATTTATATTGAAGCATCCATTTTTGCTATACCTGTTTCCAATCAAGCTTAGGCCTCGCAAAAGACAGTCAATCAGAAAAATGTTTGCTAAAAAAGTTTTTTTAATTAAAAAAATAAGCTGATATTTGCAGCCCAATTTTATTAAACATTATTATTTAAAAATTAGACTGTTATGCCAGTTAAAATGAGATTACAACGATTTGGTAAAAAAGGCAAGCCCTTTTATCACATTGTTATTGCGGATGGTCGTGCACCCCGAGATGGAAAATTTATCGAGAAAATTGGTAATTACAACCCAACGCCCAGTCCGGCTCAAATCAATATTGAATTTGATGCTGCCCTAAATTGGTTGCAAAAAGGTGCTCAACCTACCGATACTGTAAAAGCAATCCTTTCTTACAAAGGAGTTCTTTATAAGTATCATTTGCTCAAAGGAGTAAAAAAAGGGGCCTTAACCGAAGAACAAGCCGAAGAAAAATTCCAGGCTTGGATGTTGGAGAAAGAAGCTCGTATTGTTGAAAAAGCTGAAGGTATTCAGGCAAAAAATAAGCTTGATACTGATGCCCGCATGGAAGCAGAAACAAAAATTCGCGAAGCCCGCGAAGCTGAATTCGCCAAGAAAAGAGCTGTCATAGTGGAAGCCGAAGCTAAAGTCGCAGCTGAAAAAGCTGCTGCTGAGAAGGCTGTTGCCGAGAAAGCCGCTGCCGATGCTCCTGCCAAAGAACCTGAAGCTGCTGCTGAAGAAGCCAAAGAAGAAGTAAAAGAATAAAGTATTCCTTTTACATAATATATAGAAGCCCGTTTATTCGGGCTTTTTTTATGGAGAACCCTTACATTTGCTCATAAAAATTGAAAATGAATAAGTTAAAACAAGATGCTGATCCTTTCAAGGACTATTTTTACTTGGGAAAGATTACCAAAGCGCATGGCTATGACGGAAAAGTCGTCGCCTTTCTCGATGTGGATGAACCGGAAGCCTATCGTGATCTGGACATGGTCTTTTTGAACATCAACGGCAGACTGGTGCCTCATTTTATTGAATCCCGCTCGCTAAAAAACAATAAACTCATCATCCAATTTCAAGGTGTGAAAGATGCCGAAGGATCTGCGATTTTGGTTAATAAAGAACTCTATTTACCACTTTCAGTACTACCTAAACTTAGTGGTAACAAATTTTATTTTCATGAAGTAATAGGTTTTCAGCTTATAGATGAGGATTTTGGTTTGTTGGGTCAGATTGAAGAAATTCTAGACTACCCCAACCAAGCCGTGATTCAGGTTTTCCATAATACTAAAGAGGTGCTGATTCCTATTACAGAGAATGTGATTCAGAAAGTAGATAGGAAGAATAAAGTCATCCATGTTAAATCACCGGAAGGACTGCTGGATGTGTATCTGAATGAGACTGAATGAAAAAACCGGATAGCCGTCCTTTTCATTTTAAGCAATTTAGCTTGCACCATCACCGATCCACCATGAAAGTTGGAACCGATGCTGTATTGCTGGGTGTTTGGACAGAGGTGAAGGGGGTAAGCCGGGCATTAGATGTAGGTTGTGGAAGCGGTATTCTCTCTCTTTTGTTGGCTGCTCGTTCAAAAATGCAAGTGGATGCAGTGGAAATGGATGCAGCCTCGTTCGAGGAAGCTAAGGAAAATTTTAATGTCTCAGTATTTTCTGCACGTCTATCAGCCTATCATGCTGATTTTAACGAGTTTGTAAATCAATCTCCATCTACTTATCAACTGATTATCAGTAATCCACCTTTCTTTTATAACGATCTTAAATCAGTAGAAAGCCACAAATCCAAGGCTCGTCATGTGGATAGCCTAACGTACGAAAGGCTCATTAGCGGGGCAGCTACTCTTCTGGATCCTCAAGGGCAGCTGTCATTGGTTTTGCCCTATCAGCAAGCAGATCATTTTATTCAACTTTCAAAGGAAAAAGGACTGTTTCTACAAAAACAATTGCTTATTTTCCCCAAGCTTTGTTCTGAACCCAAACGCGTGAATCTCCTGTTGGGTTTCCATTCACGAAAACCGGAAACGGACAGATTTATTATTCGAAATGAAGATGGTAGTCTTAGCAATCAGTATATTTCCTTGCTTGAGGATTATTATGTGAGTATTTGAGGATGGGAATAAGCATTTCAGTTGGCCTTGCTCCTGAAATTTGAGATATTAAAAAGCAGGGGACCAGTAATTCACTTTTTGGGTCGGATAAGACCTAAAAGATGAATACATAACCGAATAACTTTACAAGACAAAAGACAAAAGACAAAAGGGAGAAAGACAAAAGTTTCAAACTTTGGACGAGCCATTGTCAAATACCTATAGTTTAAATTATAGACAGACAATCGTTTGACTATCGAATTACAACTGTATAACCATTGTATGACTATCGTAAGACCACCGAATGACGCCCAAGGGGCAAATGACCAATTAACACTTCAAAAAAAATGTCGTGTCGACCGTAGGGAGACTTGCCTGTCCGGCAGGCAGGAAATCCCCTGAGTATCAGTATGAAGTTTATGAGATTTCTCTCCAAGGGAGTCCTTTGGACAGTCGTGCCTCCTACCAATGATAACTATTTGTAACAGCTTGTAAAATTGACTTTTATAAAATTCCAAAAAAAACAAATTACAAATAATGACCAAATTACAAGCTCGAAATTCCAAAGAACCTACTACTTCATTTTGGATTTGGATTTTAAGATTTGGGATTTATTTGAGATTTGTGATTTGAATATTGGATTTTCTTGTCATATCACTATGTGCGCCCCTTTTTCCGGGGTCTTGGGTCTCGAAAGGACAGGCTCTTCACAACCAACTACCAATTATCAAGAGGATTGTTCCACATCTTTTAAGCTCAAACTAATCCTCTTTCGCTGCTTGTCTACCTCTAGTATTTCCACGCGCAAATTTTGATTGATGGAAAGATAATCTGATGGGTTCTGAACAAATTCGTTGGCAATCTGGCTTTTGTGTAATAAGCCGTTTTCATGAATGCCGATATCCACAAAGGCACCGAAGTCGGTGATATTAGTCACCACGCCGCTTATGACCATGCCCGGCTTCAAGTCGTCTATGCTACGGATGGACTCCTCAAACTGAAACACCTTAAATTTGCTGCGAGGGTCACGACCAGGTTTTTCCAGCTCGTCAAGAATATCATTGAGTGTGGGCAATCCGACCTCCTCATTCACAAAATCTTTGGCATGAATTAATTCCTTTACTTTGGGATTGCCTACCAATTGCCGAACATCCAGTTTTACGGTGTGAGCCATCATTTTCACCAAAGCATAGTGTTCGGGGTGAACGGCACTTGCATCAAGTGCTTCAGTTCCGTTTTTGATACGTAAGAAGCCAGCAGCCTGTTGAAAAGCTTTATCCCCCAAGCCTTTTATATTTTTCAGCTCGTTACGATTGTTAAAGTCACCATGCTGATTCCGATAATCGACTATGCGCTCTGCCAGTGTTGCTCCTATTCCTGAGACATAGGTGAGTAATTCACGGCTGGCACTGTTTAATTCTACCCCGACAGCGTTTACGCAAAGTTCAACAGTGGTTTGCAGACTTTCTTTTAATAAACTTTGATTCACATCATGTTGATACTGACCAACTCCCATTGATTTGGGATCTATCTTTACCATTTCGGCCAATGGATCTTGTAAGCGACGGCCTATGGATACTGCCCCACGAACAGTAATGTCGTATGTTGGAAATTCTTTGCGTGCAATATCGGAAGCCGAATATACCGAAGCACCATCTTCGTTGACCATAACCGCCACTAAATCGCGATCAAATCGTGTACGTTTAATAATTCCCTCTGTTTCGCGCCCAGCGGTACCATTACCAATGGAAATGGCCTCAATCTGATAGGCGTTGACAAGGCTTTTGAGCTTTTTCATGGCCGCCAGACTTTCCGATTGTGGCGGATGGGGATAAATAGTTTCGTTATGCAAGAGCTTACCGTTTTTATCCAGACATACCACTTTGCAACCGGTTCGGAATCCGGGATCAATGGCTAATACATTTTTCATGCCCCAAGGTGGAGCCAGGAGCAATTGTCGCAAATTATCAGCAAACACCTTCACGGCTGCTTCATCAGCTTTTTGCTTAAGTTGTTGCCGGAGCTCCGATTCCAGAGAAGGAAAGAGCAAGCGTTTTACAGCATCTTTCACAGCCAGCTTTTTCTGTTCTCCTGCTTCCCCCACGGTACGTACAAGGCGGTGAATGAGTCCTTCGGTAGTTTCTTCAAGGGCAGGCACGATTTTCAAACGAAGAATACCCTCTTTTTCGGCACGAAACATGGCTAAAACCCGGTGAGAGGGTGACTTCCTGGCAGATTCTTCCCAGTCGAACCAGGATTGATATTTTTCTCCCGCCTCTTCCTTTCCTTTTATTACGCTGGAATAAATGCGTGCATCACGCTGAAACAAGTTGCGGACGCTATCTCTTACCCACTCGGTTTCATTGATCCACTCTGCCATGATGTCGCGGGCTCCTTGCAAGGCTTCTTCCACACTTTCAACCTCCAGTTTTTTATTAATAAAACGGGCTGCCTCATTCTCCACATCCGAAAGTTTTTCGGACATAAGCATTTTTGCTAAAGGCTCAAGTCCTTTAGATTTTGCTATGCTCGCACGGGTTTTCCGTTTGGGACGGTATGGAAGGTAAAGGTCTTCTAAATGACTTAAGTTTTCAACCGATTGAATTTTTGACAAAAGTTGAGGGTCATCAATTTGTTGTTCCTCCAAACTTTTTAAAATGGCCGCTTTTCGTTTTTCTAACTCTGTTTCCTGCTGAAAGAGTTTCAATAACTCAATAAGCTGCACATCGGTAAGCCCTCCCGTGCGCTCTTTGCGATAACGTGCAATAAATGGAAGACTAGCACCCTCCGCATGTAAGTTTAGGGTATTATTTAGCTGCCATTCTTCAATGTGCAGATGTTTTGCTAGTTTCGTTATAATTTCCGGTTTCATTTCCTGGCTGTAAAAACAATATTATTTGAGAATGATGGCGTTTGAGAGAAACTTGTCAATGGAAAATATTGCCGAAAAACGTCTTCAAACAAGCGGGTTCTTTGCTTATCGCTATGGCTATAAAACATACGATTATAAAATACCTTCCCGCCAGGAAGTAATAGCCTGTTAATCTGTTCCAGAAATTCAGGGCTGTCGAATTTTTCCGGTATCAGGTGATCAATAAAAAGATCTACCACGATAAGGTCGTAGCCTGATTTTGCTGTTTTAACAAATTCAAAGGCATCAGCGATTTCAATACTTAGCTTGTTAAAACTCTGTAAATCAAAGTATTTATTGGCCAGTTGAATCACTTCAGGGTCAATTTCAACACCTGTAATGTTTGCCTTGCAATCTAATTCCTTTTGTAAGATATGGGCCACGCTTCCCGCTCCGAATCCCAAAATCAAGACTTCATTAAGCGTTGAAATATCCAATTCATCAATGTTAAAAGCATGCTGAAAAACGCGGTGCAGGTTGCCGTAAGAATAATTGACATGGGGTGCATCGAGTACCAGATGGTCATCCCTGCGATTTACTTCCAGCCTTTGAAAGTTCGTTTTCCGCTTTTCGAGCGGAAAGAATGAGGGTAAATATTTCTTTAGGAAGTTTGACATGTTGCTAATTGCCGGCAAATTTGGGTTTTCTTTTTTCAAGGAATGCCAGCTTTCCTTCTTTAAAATCATGACTTTCAAAAACAGCCATTACCGATGCCCTGTTGGCCTTGTCTTGTGTCAGTTGCTCAACGGTTTGCGTGGCTAGTTGATGTACCTGAGTTTTGATTAACTGAATACTAAGAGGTGCATTTTGTAATATTCTTTGTGCCATTTGCAAGGTGAATTCTTCAAAATGATCTTCTTCAACCAAATGATTGAGGATTCCCAAGCGATGAGACCGATCGGCATCCATCACATCGGCAGTGAAAAACAATTCCATGGCAATGTTGCTGCCCACGCGTTGCAAAACACGATTCACTTGGTTGGGATTGTAGGGAGCACTTATTTTGGCCGGCGTAATGGCAAAAGAGGCTTGTGGCGAGCCAATGAGGATGTCGCATGAAAGTACCAACTCGCATCCACCTCCCCACACGCTACCGTCAATCATGGCGATTACCACTCCGGGAAAATTTTCAATACGTTTTAAAATTTTCTCCAGTGAGTATTCGAAAGGCACAGGATCAATACCGGATTCGGGCAGTTGATCTATGCGCAGGCCTGCACACCACACTTTGGCTCTGGCATGACTCCGAAGAATGACCACCCGGACGCTATTTTTTTCAAAACGGTCAAGGGCAGCTACCATTTCATCGATCATGTCGAGGTTCAATGAGTTACTCTTGCGATCATTGTTCAGCTCCAGGATAGCTAAACCGTTTTCCTCCTTTATTTTAATAAACTTCATCCCTAAATTAATGTTTTTGCAAAGATAATGGGATTTTGTCAGTTGGAAAAAGGGGATTGAATATACGAACAGGGCAAACGCATCATTGAAATAATATGAATAGCACACTTACTGATTAATTCTTTTTGCATTATAATCATCATGTAATGAAATTAAACAATTTGGTTATCAGTGTAGTAAGCTGATTCGGATTTACAATCCGAATATTAATGGGGTCAAAAGATTTGCCTGCCCGCCCTGGCACCTTGGCGGCGGGCAATCTGATCTGAAACAAAAAAATAATTGATTGATAAATAATTTGCCGGATTGAAAATCTGTAGTCTCTTTAACTTCCTGATTACCCGCCTGCCGGCGTGCAGGTAAATCAGGAAGAGCAGAGGAAAGAGATCAGGATTGCAAATCCCGACCAGCTATAGGTAATTCATATAATCGAAGATCCCATAGAAATCGACATAGAACCCTATTAATTGATTCATCATATAAAATTCAGTAGAACCTCAAACAATAAATATGATCTTATTGAAGGAAATCAAATTAGATACGTTTGCCCTGCATATACGAAGGGATGCCTCATATCAAACGAAGACTTAGCCGCTATTAGAGGCCGTTATAATTTTAACTTCCACCATCGTGAAACTCAAAATTACAATTCTTTCATCAAATTAGCCATCTCAATAGCAGACATTGCTGCATCAAAACCTTTGTTTCCAGATTTTGTACCGGCTCTTTCGATGGCTTGTTCAATGTTGTCGGTTGTCAGTACGCCAAAGCTAATTGGCACCTCGGTTTCAAGAGAAACCATCGCTATACCTTTGGTGGCTTCTGAAGCCACAAAGTCAAAATGAGGTGTGTTTCCTCGGATGATGGCACCCAAACAAATAATGGCATCGTATTGCCCACTTTTAGCCATGCGTTTTGCTACTATAGGAATTTCGAAGGCCCCCGGAACCCAGGCAGTTTCTATCAAATCCTCTTCGGCACCGTGACGAATTAAGGCATCCATAGCGCCTGATAATAATTTACCGCTTATAAATTCGTTGAATCTTCCGACAATGATTCCAAATCTTAATTTATCTACTTTTAAATTTCCCTGAATTGTTTTCATTCTTTTTATGTTTTATTAATGAATAGTTAAGGTTGATTATTAATTCACCATGAGGTGTCCCATTTTCCTGACTTTGGTATCCAGGTAATGCTGATTATTCTCATTGTGGTTGATCACAATAGGAATTCGTTCGACTACTTTTAATCCGAAACCAAATATGCCTGAAATTTTCTTCGGATTATTTGTCATCAAGAGGAGTTCTTTCGCCCCCAAATCAGCCAGGATCTCGGCTCCAATTCCGTAGTCTCTCAAATCGGCTGCAAAGCCCAAGGCATGATTGGCTTCCACGGTATCCATTCCATTATCTTGTAAATGGTAGGCCTTCAGTTTGTTTAATAAGCCGATTCCTCTCCCTTCCTGTCGCATATAGAGTAGGATTCCCCGGCCTGCTTCGGCTATTCGTTTCATGGCTTCATCCAATTGCTCACCACAATCACAGCGTTGTGATCCGAAAACATCCCCGGTAAGACATTCGGAATGTACCCTCACCAGCACAGGATTCTCCTCGCAGATATTTCCCATGGTCAATGCTATATGATGTTCACCGTTTATCTTATTTTGATAGCCATGAATCTGAAACTTACCATATTTGGTAGGCATTTCAGCCTCGGAGACTTTCTCGATTAATATTTCTGTCCGACGGCGGTATTCAATCAGATCGGCAATCGTGATTAATTTCAGCTTATGCTTTTTCTTATATTCTATTAAATCAGGAACCCTGGCCATTGAACCGTCTTCATTCATGATCTCGCAGATCACTCCAGCAGGATCCAGACCGGCCATTTTCATTAAATCAACAGTAGCCTCGGTATGCCCTGCACGAACCAAAACACCCCCCTCACTTGATTTCAAAGGGAATACATGCCCTGGAGAATTAAAATCTTCCGCCTTTGAAGCAGGGTCCAGCACTTTCTTAATAGTAGCTGCACGTTCAAAAGCAGATATCCCGGTCGTACTCACAGTGGCATCTATTGAAACTGTGAAAGCCGTTTTGTGAATATCCGTATTGTTTTCCACCATCATTCCTATTTCCAGCTCCTTCAGCCTTTTTCCAATAATGGGCATACAAATAAGCCCCCCGGCGTTTTTCGCCATGAAATTGATGCCTTCGGCAGTAATTTTACTTGCTGCCATAACCAGGTCTCCCTCATTTTCGCGGCGTTCATCATCCACAACGATAACCATTTTCCCTTGTTTGAGATCTACAATGGCTTCTGTAATCGTATTAAAATCTTTCATGTTCTATATTAAGTTTATTATAAAAATCCATTTTCATTCAGAAAACCCATGTCTAAATTTCGTTTCCCGGTATTTTTAACTTGATCATTACTTTTATAATGAAGAAGTTTCTCTGTATATTTGGCAATCATATCTGTTTCCAGATTTACTGTCTCACCAATTCTTTTGTTTAACAGACTTGTCTCGGCAGCCGTGTGCGGAATGATTGAAACCTTAAATGATTGTTCATCTACACTAAGCACGGTAAGACTTATTCCATCAATGGCTATGGAGCCTTTAGGAATAATATATTTTAGTAGATCAGTATCTGTTTTTATTGAGAAAATCCGGGCAATATCTTCCGTAACGATCTTACTTATCGTGCCTAATCCGTCAATATGGCCGCTTACAAGATGTCCTCCTAAACGGTCGCTGAGTTTTAAAGCCCGTTCCAGGTTGACACGATTTCCTATCGCTAATTTGTCGAAACCTGTTTTCCTTAATGTTTCTGCCATCACATCCACAGAGAAAGTATGATGATCCATTTTCACCACCGTTAAACAGATGCCGTCAATGCTGATGCTGTCACCCAGCTTGGTTTCTTCCAGGACTTTTGATGCCTCAATGCGCAATTTCGCAGATTTGGGACCCCTGCTTATGTCTTTAATGTTTCCTATTTCTTCAATGATTCCTGTAAACATGATTATTTTCTTTTTAGATAAGCTTCAAGCATTATATCCTCTCCGGATTGAATTGTTCTCAAATTTTCTAATTCGATTACATCTGCCAGACTAGAAATCCCACTGCCTTCAACGGCTGTTAGAGCCTCTGCTCCGCCTATGATTTTGGGCGCAATAAAGGCGATCACCTTATCCACAATTTCTTCTTGTAGGGCTTCAAAATTCAATGTTCCACCGCCTTCCAGTAAAATACTGTCTATATTTTGTTTTGCTAATTCCTGCATTATAAACCTCAAATCCACCCTGGCATTCTTTTCAGGACAAACAATTACCTGAATTTCTTTATCCCTTAGTTTTCTTAGCTTTTCTTCGGTAGCCTGATTAGTAACAGCGATAATAGTAGGAGCTATTTCAGGGCTATTGAGGATTTTCGCCTCAAGCGGAATTCTGGCGTTGGAGTCGACAATTATCCGGATTGGATGCTTTGTTTTCCCATTAATGTTTCGAACACTTAATAACGGATCATCTTTTATCACCGTATTTATCCCAACCATAATCCCCGAATATTGATTTCTCAATTGATGGACGGTTTGCCGTGATTTGTCTCCGGAAATCCATTTCGAATCTCCTGTTTTCGTTGCGATTTTTCCATCCAGGCTCATGGCGGTTTTCATCACCACGAAGGGCAGCTTTGTTCTGATGAACTTGAAGAATGCCTCATTCAGCTCTTTAACTTCTTTTTCCAGAATTCCAACATGAACTTCAATCCCGGCATTACGGATCATCTCAATTCCCTGGCCGGCAACCAGTGGGTTCGGGTCGTTGCAGCCTATTACTACTCTCGAAAATTTATTCCTGATGATTTCCAAAGAACAAGGAGGTGTTTTTCCATAATGGGAGCAGGGTTCAAGGCTTACGTAAATGGTTGCACTTTCGGTATTACCATTGGCGTCTTTAATGGCATTGACTTCGGCATGCGGGCCACCAAAATATTCATGCCATCCCCGGCCAATGACTAATCCGTCTTTTACAATTACTGCTCCAACCAATGGATTTGGGTTTACGAAGCCCATTCCTTTTTTGGCCAACTCAATGGCCTGTTTCATGTGAAATGCATCTTGCATTTCACGCTTGTTTTCCTGTTTTTTTTGCATAAAAAAAACCCCAAATGATCATTCGGGGCAACGCAATGGCAAACCATAAAGCAGTATGCTTTATAGCCCATCAATTCTTCTATCATCCAGACTTTACTGTCGGTAATGGAATTTCACCATTTCAGTCCCGCATAAGGCGGGAGTCGCGGACTATAACCGCCGGTCGGGAATTCCTGCTTGCCGAAGTTTTCAGCTAAACGGGTCACCCTGCCCCGAAGAATCAACTCTAATTATTGTACGCAAATGTACTGCTTTTTTAATTTCCAAAGAAATAAAACTTACTTTTGGTGCTTATAAAATCTTAAGCTATGCGTAGGTCATTTCTATTACTGTTTGTTTTTCTCACGATCACCATTTTTTCGTATGGGCAAGGATTCCATCTGAAAGGAACGATTACAGGTTTGGCTCATGCTGATGTGTTTTTTATGCAGGATTTTGCTGTATCTCAACAAATTATTGACACGGTTCAAACCGATGCGCATGGCTCCTTCGACATCAGTCTCCCGGCCAATCTACCCATCGGAATGTATCGCATCATGACCAATAGCGGGCAGATGTTCGATTTGATTTACAATAAGGAAGACATCTCTTTTAAAACTTCTGGTTTTCAGGCTAATTCTACAATCCATATTATCACTTCACTGGAAAATCAGCTTTATTATAAATACCTGAATGTAAAACTTTCCAACCAGTTAAAAATAAATATCCTGGACCCAACTTTAAAATATTATCCAAAAAACGATAGCTTTTATTTGGTGTTGAAGCATCAGGTGATGGATTTGTACAGTCAAATTAATGCGGTTTCCAACTGGGTAACACAACAGTATCCAAAGACGTTGGCAGCCCATTTTATCCGACTTGACCGACCGGTGACACCGAATTTTAATCAAATAGCTTATCAGCCGGAAGAAAACCTAAAACGAAATTATTTTAAGGGTGTTGATTTTCAGGATACCCTTTTGTTGCGCTCAAGTCTGCTCACGGCTAAAATTGTGGGGTATTTAGGATTGTATCAAGAGCAGGGAATGCATAAAGAAGAGGTAGAACAGGCTTTTACACAAGCAGTTGATACGCTGCTCGCAAAGACATTGGTGAATGAACAAATTTATGAATATACGCTCAATTATCTGGTTCATGGTTTTGAAGAATTTGGTTTTGAGCATTTACTTCAACATATTGCTGCTATCCAGCAGTTGGGTCTTTTCCCCGATCATTCCTTAAAGAAACAAGCACTGGAAACTAAATTGGAATTAATCAAACGATTGGCGATTGGTAAGACCGCACCTGATTTTTCTGCCCGCGACATGGAAGGCAAAAAGATACGACTCAGCAAGCTTAAAGCCGATACCACTTTATTGATTTTTTGGGCCAGCTGGTGTCCACATTGCACGGCATCGCTTCCCAAACTCAAAAAATTCTATGATCCGGCACATCCTGAGAGATTACAAATTATAGCAATCTCTGTGGATGATAATAAAAAGGAAGTTGAAAAAGCCATTCAGGACGAGCATTATCCATGGATTAATATTGCACACTTGAAGGGTTGGGATGGCCCCATCGCCGATGAATACGGGGTATCCTCGACACCCACTTTTTTCCTGTTGGACAAGAATAAAAAAATAATTGCCAAACCAATCAGCATCACGGTATTGGAAAATTTATTGGAAAAAAGCCGGCCTTGAGCTATTCTTTGTAGCTTGTCAGCTTACTTAATCCGTCTACCTTAGGCGAGATTTAGGCTTGACTTCCCGCTTTATTTTCTTCTTGCTCCATGCCTTCTTTCCCCTTTTCTCTAGTGCTGTCTAAAATTTAGGCCCGTTATTTTCTTAAGATATTTAGAAGATAAATGTTAAATAATGTTAAAATTTGAATATCAGTTTGGAAATTCTGTTTTTTTTATTTTAAGTTTGTAATGAATCAACAACGTCCCAACCATGCTGCTGATAGCAACCTTAACAAAATGTTATTATTGATTTTGATAGAGTTCATTGAAAGGGAGAAACAGCTTTTTTTCCTGAGATGAGCTGTTATTCGTTTTGTATTTAGTTTTTAGCTAGGAAAAAATTAGAATTAAATCAAGTGGAAAAAATTGAAGGAGGAAGTTTATTATTTCTTTCTGTAAGTTTTGTTGCAGCTAGTCTGTCAGCAGATCCACAGGTTGGCCTAATATTTGGTTTTGGATGTATGTAAACTCATCATGAATTTTAAAAGTACTTAGTAAATAACATTGATTCTAAATATAACAAAAAACGTTTCTATGCTCAAATACTTAAAAATAAATCTGTTTTCTCTAATCCTTTCTAATCTTATCCTATTTATATTTTTATATGTAGATAGAAAATTACTGCAAAACTCTAAGATTGGTTTATCTTACTATTCATTAATTTGTATGTTGATAACTGTTTCACTTGGAAATAGTATCGTTATTTTAAAAAATATATTTAAACTAAAGTCATCAGATTAAAACTGTAATCAGGTACTATCAACCTATCGTCTGCTACTTTAATTATCGTTTTCATGTACTAAAAAACATCAGTGATAAAATTTATATCATTCAAGATAAAAAAATTCAAACATCAGGTTCACACAGTGAACTACTGAACAGCGATAACCTTTATAGCGAATATTGGAAAGACCTTATTTATGAATAAATGAATATAGGATTAAAGTCGTTTTTTCACCTCAAAAGTCGTTTGACCAAATCTATTCGCTTGTTTACCAAACCTTAATTTTCCTAAATTGCCTCTTTATAAAAAAGGATGATAAAGCGCAATAAAGAACTGGTAAAAGGAACCATCGCCATTGGTATTTCCGCCATTTTGTGGGGCTTCGACGGGGTGGTGCTAACGCCACGTTTGCACGGCCTTGATGTGGGCTATGTGGTTTTGATGCTGCACCTGATTCCTTTCTTGCTCATGAATATATTCATGTACCGTGAATATGCGCAGTTAAAGAATTTCTTGCGACAGGATTATGTTATGTTTGGCCTCATTGCGCTTTTTGGTGGGGGGATAGGCACTATGGCCATTGTTAAGGCTCTTTTTTTGGTTAATTTCAAATCCTTATCGGTGGTTGTTCTCCTACAAAAGTTGCAGCCAATATTTGCCATTACCCTGGCTCACTTTTTACTAAAAGAAAAGATTAAAAAGAATTTTGCAATTTGGGCTTCTGTGGCAGTTTTTGCCAGCTATTTCTTAACTTTTGGATTTCATTTACCCGGAATGCATTCCGATCAGAACACCATTTATGCTGCATTGTTGGCGATTCTGGCGGCTTTCTCTTTTGGTAGTTCCACAGTATTTTCGAAGAAAGTGCTTATGAACTTCAATTTTGTGACGGCTACCTTTTTTCGTTATGGATTTACATCAGTCATCATGCTGTTTTATGTAATTCTGTTTGGAAAATATGCTGACATCATGCATACCGGTCGTATCCATTGGCTATTATTTATACTCATCGGGTTAACTACCGGCTCGGGAGCGATCTTTATTTATTATTACGGCTTGCGGCGGGTAAAGGCTATAGTGGCGACTATCAGCGAGTTATTATTCCCCATCTCAGCTATTCTTTTTGATTATCTTTTCAATGGCAGCGTGCTTTCGCCGGTGCAAATGATTAGTGCCATAATCATGGTGTTTGCTATTATCAAATTATCAAGCTAAGCGAAACCTAGTAAGGTTTTTCTTACCTTTACTTCGAAATTTAAAAGATGATCTTATGAGCGATGATGTAAAATTGGTATATACGGGCTCGGTTGTAGAAGCCATGTACCTGGAAGAACTTTTGAAAGATAATGGGATCGGTGCCATCAGGAAAAACAACCTACAGTCAAGCGTGGATGCAGGCTGGGCAAGTGGATCCCCTGAGGGAGGTAGTCAACTGCTGGTGGAGTCCATAAATTTTGACAAGTCAAAACAAATCCTGGACGAATATTTTGCCTCCAGAAAGGAACAATAGGTTTTCTGATTGCCTTCTCTGATCCTAGTTAATGCTTTGTATCAATTGCTGTTATGGAGATAGCCTTACTGAATTATTTTGTATTGGATGACGATTTACGTTCAAGTTGTGATTTTAATCCGTCTTCATTATATTCTGGTATTTCCATTTACGAAGTCATTCGGGTACAATATGCTCTTCCTCTATTCCTGGAGCTCCATATAAAGCGTTTTTATGCCTCGGCGAAACTCGAGAATCTGGAAATTCCTTTTGATTCAGACCTTCTTAAACATAGGCTAAAGGCTCTTATTGAGACCAATCAACTTTCACAAGGGAATATTAAGTTTCTGTTTCACAAAAGCAAAGATGGCATAGGCCATTTTATGGCTTGGGTGATGCCTTTTTTTTATCCTTCTGATGAACAATATCGAGAAGGTGTAAAAGTGGAACTGATGAAAGCTAAACGGCCACGGCCGAATGCAAAGAAAGCAATGTATCAATTGCGGGAAAAGGCAGATACTTTTATTCATGAGAAAGCTTGTTTTGAAGTGGTTTATTATAATGCGGCGGGATGGGTCACCGAGGGCAGTCGGTCCAATGTGTTTTTTGTTAAGGACAGCCAAATTATAACTCCCGAAAAATCCATGGTATTGCCTGGTGTTACACGTGAAAGAGTAATGGAGTTGGCTACTGAATTGGAATTCACGATTCTGGAAACAAAAATTAAACTGAAACAATTACCTGACTTTGACGCTTGTTTCTTAACCGGAACATCTCCCAAGATACTACCGATATATCAATTGCATTCATCCTTGTATAGTATTGGTCATCCAATAGTCACCAAATTAATGGCGGCCTATGATGCTCATACAGAAAGCTATTTGAAAAAGTTCAATTGGTAAATCAAAACAGATAATTTGTAATTTTATCAAAAATCTTTTGGCATGCGGCTACATATAAAATATTTCCTCATCTTCGTTATTCTGCTGGTGTCAACTATCTTCAGTCCATTGCTATTTGGCCAAAAAAAAATCCCGGCAGGCTTTTGCATCAGTCCTGTAGAGAGAGCCTTTGCCGATAGTATTAATAGGATTCGCGTCAAACAAGGAAAAAGGCCCCTGCAATTATCAATTTCTCTTTCTTTTGTGGCCAAAACTCATGTGCGTGACCTGATTCTAAATCATCCTGATACCAGTTTTTGTAATTTGTTAAGTTGGTCGAACAAAGGAAGTTGGACTGCCTGCTGTTATAATTCGTATGTGGTGGGCCACGAGGGTATGTGGGAAAAACCAAAGGAATTAACTTCATATCCCTACAGGGCTTATGAAATGGCAGCATTTACACAGGATCGTCTGGTTCCTGATAGCATTTTACAGCTTTGGGAAACCAGTAGGGAAGCTCTCAATATGATATTGACTGAAGGTGCTTATGTGAAGAAAAGTTGGCTTTGTATGGGTGTGGGCCTCAACGGTCATTATGCTTCTGTTTGGTTTGGCCAAAGAAAGGATTTGGCAGGAGAGCCTACAGTTTGTAGAAATACAAAAAAACGTCCTGTTTCAAAAAAACAAGCCAAAAAAAACATAAAAAAATCCCGCTCTTATTATTTGATCATTGGCAACTACATGACGATGAAAGATGCTACCGAAGCCCTGAGGCGGTTTCGAAAAAATGGATTTACAAAAGCCGGAATATTGAAGTCAGGAAAAAAAATTAGAATTTATCTTCATCGCTATAATGGTTTTAAAGCAGCTGTAAAGGGCAAACAAAAATTACCCTTTTCTTACCGGGAAGCATGGATATTAGCGTATTAATTTATTTTATTTTTGAAAATACATTCAATACTAGACAAGATGAATATCATAGAAAAGATAATTGCCGTTCACTCCGTGAAAAAGTTCGTAAAACCCGGGGAGATTGTGGATATTGAGATTGATGCGCGGGTAGCCCGTGATTTTGGTGGCCCCAATGTTGTGAAAAATATTGAGGATTTCGGGCTTTCCATTGCCGATCCTTCAAAAACCTTCTTTACTTTTGATACAAATCCTACAGGAAGTGATCAGAAATATGCGGCGAATCAACAGTTAGTTAGACTATTTGCCCGTAAGTATGGTATTAAGGTATATGATATAAATGTTGGAATTGGTACACATACACTCATTGATGAGGGCTTAATATGGCCGGGCTCAACGGCCGTAACCACGGATTCGCATGCCAATATTTTGGGAGCCATTGGCGCTTTTGGCCAGGGCATGGGCGATAAAGATGTGGCGGCTGCTTTTCATCGCGGAAAAGTCTGGTTTAAGGTTCCACCTTCTGTCCGAATTACCATGGAAGGTAAGTTGCCAGAAAATGTTACTGCCAAGGATGTGATTTTAAACCTGCTGCATCAGTTTGGTGCCAATACACTTCTGGGCTATTCCGTTGAATTTTATGGAGAAGCCGTGGATGCGTTAAGCCTCGACCAGCGTATTACCATTGCCTCCATGGGTACCGAGATGGGGGTAATCATTTTGTTGTTCCCTCCCAATGAGGCTATTATGCAATTTTGTCGTGAACGGACTGGGCGTTCGTTTGAAAAAGTTGAAGCTGATAAGGATGCGGTTTATGAAAAAAGTTTTACCATTGATGTGAGTACTTTCGTTCCAATGGTCAGTCGTCCGGGGAAACCGCATGATACCGTCAACATCAAGGAAATAGAAAAAGTTAAAATTGATTCCGCTTTTGTCGGAAGTTGCACAAATGGTCGCATGGAGGACATGCGTGCTGTTGCTCGGGTACTTAAGGACAGAAAAGTAGCACCCGGAGTGGTGTTGAAAATTGTTCCTACTACCGATACTGTTTGGGAGGAATGTTTAGATGAAGGCTTATTAAAAATATTCAAGAAGGCAGGTGCGTTGGTTTCTAATGCAGGATGTGCCGGATGTGCTGCGGGTCAAGTGGGGCAAAATGGCCCTGGAGAAGTTACCATTAGCACAGGAAATAGAAACTTTCAGGGGAAGCAAGGTAAAGGCCGGGTGTATTTGGCTTCCCCTTCTTCTGTAGCCGCCTCTGCTATTGCCGGATACATTTGCACAGAAGATGAGATTCCTGATCATCCTATGGTTTTTGAAGCATCTACTCAAGTGGAAGAACTACACCGGACTATGGAAAAACTTAATGAGCAGATGCAAGAACCCATGGAAGTATCTGGCCGAGTTTGGATAATTCCTAAGGATGACATTGATACCGATATGATCTATCACAATCGCTATTTACAAATCACAGACCCTGAAAAAATGGGTGCTTATATCTTTGATAATTTAGAAGGGCAGGAAGATTTCGCCAAAAAGGTAAAAGCTGGGGACATCGTCGTAACGGGTAAAAATTTTGGGTCGGGTAGTTCCAGGCAACAAGCCGTGGATGGATTCAAAACATTGGGGGTCCGGGCTATTTTGGCTCAGTCATTTGGTGCCATTTACGAACGCAACGCCATTAATGCCGCTTTACCAATCCTTACCTATGAATCTTTCCAGGATATAAACCTGGAAGATGGTGATGTGATCCGGCTGAATTTTAACACTGGTGAAGTAATTAATATCGCCAAAGGGCTTTCGGGTACTGTTAGTCCATTCTCTGAAGTTCAAATGGAGATTTACAATAACGGAGGTTTGTTTTAGAAAGACATTCTGCCCTATGTCGTTTTGAGTGCGTAAAAAGAATTCAGTCCTAAGTCGTTTTATATATGAAAGCTGATTTTTTCTTTTCGTATTATAACCATCATGTAATAAAATTAAAAATTTTTGCAGAAAATTAAATCATGGCAAATACTGAAATCACAAAAGATATTTTAATTGAAGAGCTGGTCAATAATTATTCCTTTTCTGTTCGCTTTTTAATGGAGAAAGGAATTCGCTGTATCATGTGCGGAGAGCCTATTTGGGGAACGCTGGAAGAAGCTGCTCATGAAAAGGATTTCACAGAGGATGAAATTGACAGTTTTGTGCAGGAGATGAAAGCCATGGCTGACCAATCAGCGAATGAAGCAATAGCTGAAAAGAAAATTGATGTGAGAAAAAGGGATTGAGATCCTTCGATTTGGCTGTGATATAACGGTTCATCTTAACTTAGGGTGCGAGGAAAGTTTTATGCCATATTCCATTAACCAATTGATAAGTAGTACGTTCGTGCAGACGATTATTCCCGCCCTGCCAAAATTCTATCTGTTCTGCTTTTAGGGTATACCCACCCCATCTTTCAGGACAATTAATTTTCTGTGGCTGCTGCAAAAGTTGATCCCTCTGTTTTAATAAGGAATCCAAGCTATCTATTACTGTGCTTTGTTTGGAAACCATGGCGCTGGCTCTGCTTTCAATAGGACGGCTGTCAAAGTATGCTATAGATAATTCCCTTGAAATATTCTCCACCTTACCTTCAATCCTGATTTGTCTTTCCATCTCCCTCCAAAAAAAGTGCAGGCTTGCATAGGGATGGAGTGCTAATTCTCGGCCCTTCCTGCTTTCGTAATCCGTATAGAATATGAATCCTGTATCTGCAGCGAATTCTTTTAACAACACAACCCTGGATGAAGGTCTGTTTTCCGGTCCAACGGTGGAAACCACCATGGCGTTGGCTTCATGAATGTTTAGTGCCATAGCTTGTTGCAACCAAGTCTCAATCAAAAGGATAGGATCTTGTGGCCAGTGGATTTTTTGTGCTTTATTTCTTCCAAAGTCTCGATTCAGCTCGGATAAATTCATAGTAATTTGAATCTTTAGTAAATGTTAGAGGATTCGTGAGCAAAATTGTTAATTTTGACAAAGGAACGAAATCTGTTTTGAAATATGCATGTAAAACTACGATTGAGTGTAAAAAAAAATTGTAGAAAGCCGACTCTTCTGGGTTGGTTACTTATCCTTTTGTTACTTTTTTTGTCCTATCGCATTTTCCTGGGTGATGTCTGTGCATTTCTTTCTGTAAATGAGCCCGTGAAGGCTGAAACATTGGTTGTAGAGGGTTGGATTAATGATCATGCATTGAAAGAGGCAATGACTTTATACCGGAAGAATGGCTACAAGCATTTTATTATTACCGGACAGCCCATCACCCAGTGGCAGGATTTTATGAAGTTTAAGAATACTGCTGAGGGTGCGTCTGCTGTTTTACGATCACTCGGTTTTTCTGATAGTATCTTCATGGCTGTGATTCCCAAGTCGGTTTTTATTGATCGTACTTATAATACTGCCGTAGCCACCCGAATTATCTTTGAGCGACATCCACACTGGAAACATAGCTTTAATATATACTCTGTTGGCGTTCATGCCCGACGATCAAGACTCATGTTTGAACGCGCTTTTGGTAGCGATTTCAGAGTCGGCATTATTTCGGTTGTTGATCCTACTTTTGATCCCAGGCATTGGTGGAGGAGTAGCAAAGGTTTTCGAAATGTGAGCAATGAATTCGCCGCCTTCTCGTATGTATGGACTTTTTTTCATCCTGATTATAAATTGTTTAGACGAAATTTGCTCGCTGGTTTATATACAGATTCCATCACCCATGAGCGAAAGATGAAGGATCGTGAGCTTGCCGATAGTTTAACGACACCCTTGAACAAAGCCAGCTTGAAACATTTTAGTGGCTTGGATTATTTTCCTGTGAATGAAAGCTATAGAATAAAAGCAAAATTTGAAATTGATACCAGTGGCTCTGTTTTTGAAATGCCAACAAACACTAACCGAAAGCCAAAATTTCGGGTTTATGGTCATCTGTATTTTCGATTAAATGATACACTTTCGAGGCTTACTGCATATCAAAGTAGGAACGTTAATAGTGATACGGTTTGGGGAGACTATCTTTTTGTTCCCTTTCGAGATAAAAGTTGTGGAAAAGAAAGTTATGCGGCCGGTAGATACATTGATTTGAATATTCCGCATGCCGATTCTGTTGTGATTGACTTTAACATGGCGTATAATCCGTATTGTGCTTATGCCGAACGTTGGTCGTGTCCACTGGTGCCTTCTGAAAATTGGTTAACTGTTTCTGTACTCGCCGGCGAAAGGAAATTTAGGAATAAACGTTAGGAGAAGACTATTGCCATGGAAAAGCTGAAAATATCGTTGTTGTACGTAGAAGATGATGGATCACTTCGTAATATCTATCAGCATGTTTTTAGTTCTGTATTGGAAAGTGTATATGTAGCATCCAATGGGCTGGAAGGTTATGATTCGTATTTGGAAAATAAGCCTGATATTGTTCTCACCGATGTTCGAATGCCCGTAATGAATGGTTTGGATATGATCCGTAAAATCAGAAAGCGAGATACTGATGTACGGATTATTATTTTATCGGCTTTTGGTGAGCCACGATACTATTTGAGTGCCATTGAAGTGGGAGTAAGCGGTTATTTGCTTAAACCTGTTGAGACGACGGTTTTACTCAATATGATTAAAGAGCAGGCCTATAATATCCTTCTTGATAAGAAAGTCAAGGTGGAAGAAGAAAAACGCTGGAAAGCAGAAAAGGCTAAGGCAAAAAATGAGGCCATACTACAGTCTGTCGCTGAAGGGACTGCCATTTTTTTTCGCAAAGGATTAAATCCTAAAACCATTGCTAAAGTCTTGAAAGGATTGGGAGAGGCAACAGGAGCATCACGTGTATATATCTTTCAGAATTTTGAGGAAAAAGGGAAAAAGTATACCTCTCAAACGTATGAGTGGGTAAAAAATGGAATTCAAGCTGAACTTGGCAATCCGGATCTAATGCGTATAGATTTTAATGATTCTGTAGTCGAGCGTTGGGTGTCAATCATGATAAAAAGAGGAAGTATTCATGGTTTAATCCGTGACTTTCCCCTGGGAAAAGAGAGAGAGGTGTTAGAGGCGCAGGGTATCATTTCCATTTTAGTGATTCCCTTATTTTTGGAAGATAAATGGTGGGGATTCATAGGCCTTGACGATTGCGAAACCGAACGTGAATGGTCGGAAGGAGAGCGTAAGGCTGTAGAGACCCTGGCTAATAACCTGGAAGCTGCCTTATACCGACGGCAGGTCGAAAGGGAAATCCTGGAATTAAATGCACATCTCGAACAGCGTGTTGCCGATAGGACTGAGGCTTTGGTGAAGGAGATTTCCGAGCGACGATTAACGGAAGTACGATTAAAAGAAAGTGAAGAAAAATATCGCCTGATTTACGAGAATGCCAACAATGGAATCTTATTAATTATTGATGGGAAGGTGATTATGATTAATCCTAAAACGGTTGAAATACTGCAATATAAGCCTTCTAACTTAATTGGCAATCCTTTTATTGAACTTGTGAATGATGAGGATAACTCTTTGTTTGAAAACTTCTTAAAGCATAGACTGTCTGACGAATCCTCTGAGTCGCTGGATGTGCGGGTACTATCGGGTTCAGGAAAAGTGATTTGGCTTGAGGTAAAAACCAATGAAATAATGTGGGATGATTATCCGGCTACCCTAATGTTTATTTCTGATATTAGTGCCAGAAAAAAGGCCGAAGATGAATTGTATCAACTAAATAGTGAGCTGGAAGGGCGGATTATCGAAGAAGTTGAAAAAGTAAAACAACAGCAACAACTCTTGGTGCAGAAATCAAAATTAGAATCTATCGGGGAGTTGTCGGCAGGCTTGTCACATGAAATTAACCAACCGCTTGGTGGAATATCCATGGGACTGGACAATATTTTGATTCGAATGGAGGAGCAGGGGATTGATCAACAATATATTAATGAAAAATTCTCTATCCTCTTTCAGGATATCCAACGGATAAATCAAATTATTCAACATGTGCGGATCTTCTCGCGAGATCAGCAAATTGCGTTAAATGAGTGTGTTAATGTCGTTGAAGTAATAGAAAACGCGCTGTCAATGATCCGTATGGAGTTTACCGATCATCAAGTTCATCTTTCTATTGAGCTACCCGATGAGTCTGTAGAAATATTTGGGAACCAATACCGCCTTGAACAGGTAATTCTGAATTTATTATCCAATTCGCGTTTCGCGGTAGAAGAAAAGGAAAAACAGAATTTGCTCTCCAATTATGTTAAAAAGATTGATGTGAGATGTAAAAAACTGAATAACCATTGTGTACTTGAAGTGCGTGATAATGGTACAGGTATTTCTTCTAAATACCTGAATAATATTTTTGATCCTTTTTTTACTACCAAGGATGAGGATAAAGGAACGGGATTGGGTCTTTCTATTTCCTACGGGATTGTGAAAGAGTTAGGCGGACAAATCCGCGTGGAAAGTGAAGAAGGCGAATATTCAAATTTCATCATAAATTTACCCTTAAAAAATTAACCCAATGAATAGGAAACTACGAATTCTTGTAGTAGATGATGAGCAGCGTCTTTTAGACGAAATTGAAGAGTTTCTCAAAAGTAAAAGTTTCAAAGTATTTACAGCGAATCATCCGGTAAAAGCCTTGGAAATCCTTCAAAAGGAAGAACTGGATATCGCTATAGTCGATATTAAGTTGCCCGGTATGAGCGGCTTAGAATTGCTTATGGAAATTAAGCAGCAAAAACCACAGCTTGAAGTGATTATGATTTCTGGTCATGGGGATATGAACACGGTAATTGAAGCTATGCGGAAGGGGGCATCCGATTATTTCGCCAAACCCTTTCGTTTGGTTGATGTGTATAAGGCCATTATCCGGACACAACGGTTTATCCAACTATACGCCGAACTGAAAACCATTCAATCCAATGTCGATATCCTGTCAAAGAAACTTCTTGAAAATATAGGTGTTAAGTTAATTGGCGAGAGTCAATCCATGAAAGATTTGGTTGGTATGATAACTAAGGTTGCCTCGGCACCCACCACATCTGTGCTGATTCTTGGCGAAAGTGGAACCGGAAAAGAACTGGTTGCTCATGGCGTCCATTACCTAAGCGACAGAAGCAACAATCTATTTTATTCGGTAAACTGTTCTGCTATACCAGAAAGTCTTTTTGAAAGTGAATTTTTTGGTCACAAAAAAGGTGCTTTTACTGGTGCTGTGGCCGACAAGGAAGGCTGGTTTGAAATTGCTGATAAGGGAACACTTTTTTTAGATGAAATCAGCGATATGCCTATAGGCCAACAGGCAAAACTATTGCGGGTTCTAGAAGAACGTAAGGTGAGCAAAGTAGGTTCCAGACAGAGTAATCAGGTGGATGTGCGTGTGATAGCAGCATCAAATCGAGACCTTGAAAAGCTGGCTGACGAAAATAAATTCAGGCTAGATTTGTTTCATCGACTCAGTATCTTTGTGATTAATATTCCCCCTTTGCGCGAACACAAAGAAGATATCCCTGACATAGTTGATTATTATTTAAAACGATATGCCGAACAAATTGGAAGGACAATAAGCGGACTTCATGAGCAAGCCATGCAAAAGTTGATGAATTATAATTTTCCCGGTAATGTACGGGAATTACGTAATATTATGGAAAGAGCGGTGATTCTTTGTGAAGGAAAAGAAATTCTGCCTCAGCATATACACCTTTTGAAGAATCATCTGCCCGGTACAGAAAGTTCGTCCATGGAAAAGCCGGCTCTCCCGTTTTCTTCAGAAACAGAAAACCTCGACTTAGAAGGCAATGAAAAACGGCTCATTCTAATGGCTCTTGAGCGTTCACAAAATAACAAATCGAAAGCTGCGGCCATGCTCAACATCACCTGGCAAGCCTTAGATCGTCGCTTGAAAAAATTTGGACTGGACTAGTAGATGCCTGTCGCAAATGAAAGCTTACAAATTTTAATTCGCTACGCTTTTAAAATTTGAGTTTTACGAATAAAAAAGCCTCATCTGAAGATTCAGATGAGGCTTTTTAGTATAAGTTATACCAATTGTATTTTAAAATGCTTTACTGGCATTTTGAAATATACAATGGTAAATGCCGATATACAATCAAAGCGGCTTTAGGAGGATAACGAACTAAAGGCGCATTTTGATTGATAATCGGTATTATCCCTCTATTTTACAGCATCTATGATGGCTTTAAAAGCTTCTGGATTGTTCATCGCCAAATCGGCAAGAACCTTACGGCTCAGGTTGATGTCCTTGGCATGCAGTTTACCCATGAATTCCGAATAGGACATTCCGTGTAATCTGGCACCGGCATTGATCCGTTGGATCCATAATGCACGGAAATTACGTTTTTTTGTTCGTCTGTCTCGGTAGGCGTATCCCAGGCCTTTTTCGTATGCGTTTTTCGCAACCGTCCAAACATTTTTCCTACGACCAAATTGTCCTTTGGTCTCCTTCATTACCTTTTTTCTGCGCGCTTTCGACGCAACAGCGTTAACTGATCTTGGCATTGTTTTTCGATTTTTCCGTTATAGCGCTCCCGAATATCTCCAGGAAACTTGTCGAGCTATAACAAAGTTAAACATTGATTTAATTTAATTACCCGCGAATCATCCGTCTGATATTCTTCTCGTCCGTTTTGTCGACAAGAGTGGAATACGTTAAATTACGTTTCCGTTTGGTCGACTTTTTGGTGAGAATGTGACTTTTGAATGCATGCTTTCTTTTAATTTTACCGGTACCTGTTAGTACAAACCTTTTTTTTGCACCGGATTTTGTTTTCATTTTTGGCATTGCTCAAAATGATTTTTAATGATTAATATATAGTTAATAGAGTCTCTTTCTACTTTTTAGGAGCCAAAATCATGATCATTCGTTTTCCTTCCAGCTTTGGCAGTTGCTCCACTTTGGCTTGCTCTTCCAACTCCTGGGCAAAACGCAGTAATATGTATTCCCCTTTATCCTTATAGATAATGGATCTCCCCTTGAAGAATACGTCTACCTTTACTTTGGCTCCTTCTTCCAAAAACTTCTTGGCGTGATTCAATTTGAAATTAAAATCATGCTCGTCTGTATTAGGGCCGAGTCTGATTTCTTTCACGACAACTTTTGCTGTTTTTGCTTTTATTTCCTTTTGTTTCTTCTTTTGCTCATAAAGAAACTTCTTATAATCAAGGATTTTACACACCGGAGGATTAGCTTTTGGTGAAATCTCTACCAAGTCAAGCTCCAACTCCTGGGCTTTGTGTAAAGCATCCCGCAATTGAAAAATGCCTACTTCCACATTTTCGCCAACCAACCTGACGACTGGTGCACTAATGTATTGGTTTATCCGATGCGGATCTTCCTTTTTTACGTACCTAGGGCCTCGTCCCCTTCCTCTAAATTTAGCTATTTTTTTATCCTCCTACCTTGGTTAATAATTCATGAGTTCTTTTACTTCGCCATCAATTTTTTGGGCAAAATCTTCAATACTGAAAGTCCCCAAATCTCCCTCTCCGTGTTTACGAACCGATACACTGTTGGTATTTTCTTCTTTTTCACCTACCACAAGCATATAGGGTATCTTTTTTATTTCAGCATCTCTAATTTTTCTCCCTGTCTTTTCACTTCTATCATCAATCAGGGCGCGAATTTCGTATTTTTTCAGCAAATGTAAAACTTTTTCAGCGTAGTTTTGATATTTTTCACTGATAGGCAGAATTATTGCCTGATCTGGCGTGAGCCAAAGGGGGAAATTCCCACCACAATGTTCAATTAAGACCGCTACGAATCGTTCCATGGAGCCAAAAGGCGCTCGATGGATCATCACAGGACGATGTTTTTCATTATCCGCTCCAATATAGGTGAGCTCAAAACGATCAGGAAGGTTGTAATCGACCTGTATAGTTCCTAACTGCCATTTACGTCCTATTGCATCACGAACCATAAAATCCATCTTTGGACCATAAAATGCGGCCTCTCCATATACGGTAATGGCATTCAAACCACGTTCTTCAGCAACTTCTTTAATGGCAGTCTCGGCTTTTTCCCAGTTTTCATCCGAACCAATATATTTTTCTGGGTGAGCAGGGTCACGCAATGAAATCTGAATGATTACGTCATTAAATTCGAAGGCAGCAAATATTTGCTGCACAATATCAATCACCCCATTGAATTCGCCTTTTATTTGATCAGGGGTGCAGAAGATATGTGCATCATCCTGAGTAAAACTCCTTACCCGGGTTAAACCATGCAATTCGCCGCTTTGCTCATAGCGATAGACCGTTCCGAACTCAGCATAACGAATGGGTAGTTCCTTATATGAATGAGGCCCTGATTTATATATTTCGCAATGGTGGGGGCAATTCATAGGTTTCAAGAAAAACTCTTCTCCATCCACCGGCGTCTTAATGGGCTGAAAAGATTCACTTCCATATTTCTGATAATGACCTGAAGTTTTGTACAGGTTTACATTCCCGATATGTGGTGTAATTACCGGCTCATATCCGGCATCTTTTTGAACCTTCTTAAGATATTGCTCCAATCGTTCGCGTAAGATAGCACCTTTGGGTAACCATAGGGGAAGACCAAGGCCGACGTTTTGAGAAAAGGTAAAAAGTCCCAATTCTTTTCCAAGAACACGATGGTCTCGTTTTTTGGCTTCCTCCAGCATCTCCAGGTATTCGGTCAACTCCTTTTTCTTAGGAAAGGTGATGCCATAAATCCGCGTAAGCTGTTTGCGATTCTCATCACCGCGCCAGTATGCTCCAGCTACTTTCGTCAATTTGATCGCCTTAATGAACCCGGTGTCAGGAAGATGTGGCCCCCTGCATAAATCTGTGAACTCGCCGTTATTGTAAAAAGTGATTTGGCCATCTTCCAAATCATTAATCAGCTCCAGTTTGTATTCGTCGCCTTTTTTTGAAAAATAATCCTGTGCTTCCGCTTTAGATACAGCTTTACGAACGTAGGTTTGCTTTTGTTGGGCAAGTTCAAGCATTTTCTTTTCGATTTTGGGAAAATCCTTTTCAGAGATCTCATAGTCTCCAAAATCGATATCATAATAGAACCCATTTTCAATATTCGGACCAATACCAAACTTAACACCGGGAAACAACAATTCGATGGTTTCGGCCATTAGGTGTGCCGAAGAGTGCCACATAGTCGCTTTGCCTTCTGCGTCATTCCATGTAAGCAGGGTCAAATTAGCGTCTTCTTCAATGGGTAGATTGGCATCAACGACACTGTCATTTATTTTGACAGCCAGGACATTGCGTGCCAGACCTTCGCTAATTTGACGGGCGACCTCAAGGGCAGTGGTGCCTTTTGAGACTTGCTTAACGGAACCGTCTGGTAAAGTTATGTTTATCATTTAATTTTGAATTTTCAAAAAAAAGTGGTGCAAAGATATCAATTTTCTCATGATTGCCAAGAAATGAAAGAGTTCATTTTGAGTAAAATAGCCTCCATATTTCCCAGAATTTAGGCCGTGGATGTTGAAATAGTCTAATGTCTTAATTCTTAGTGTGTTAAAATGAAATAGCCTGAATTAGATTAGCTGTAGCTAACTTCCTTTTGTCAGCATGTTTTGGTAGAAAATGGCAAGACTAAATATTGCATTTTTAAGGCTGTTTAAACATAATATAAGTTAGTTAATATACTACCAACTTCCACCTGCTCCTCCGCCACCAAAACTACCGCCACCGAAACCACCAAAGCCACCACCACCACCAAATCCTTCACTTCCTCCTGAGAAATTTTGCCAACTTCCGGAATGTGTACTTCCTCCGAGCATGCTTCCAAGCATCAGGGCTGTCCAAAAGGAAGTGCCTTTTCCCACACTGTACGAGCGTGCATTACTTACTCGTATGAGAAAATATATCAAGATGAGTACTATAAAAGGTAGAACAGAAGCAATAGGGAAGGTGCGTGACCGATGAGTTTTGTTGTATCCCTGCGCACTGATTTCTCCAGAGGACAGTTTCATTAGCGTTTGGGCGGCCGCTTCTATCCCACCATAATAATCTCCCATTTTAAAATGAGGAAGCATTTCATTTTCAACAATTAGTTTGGCGGTTGCGTCGGGGATAGCACCTTCAAGACCGTATCCAACGGCAATAAATGCCCGTCCACGGCTGTTCCCTCTCTTCGGCTTGATAAGGACAACGATACCATTATCAAACCTCTTTTGTCCTACCTGCCATTTATGTCCCAGCTCAGTAGCAAAGTCAGCGGCGGCCATTCCATTCAAGGAGTTTACGGTAACCAGAACAATTTGGTTCGAAGTAGTATCGTTAAAATAACGCAATTGATATTCAAGGGCTTTTACCTGCGCACTACTCAATAAACCTGCAAAGTCGTTGACCAATCTCGGAGGGTTGGGTTGAGGGGGAATATCGGCTGCAAAAGCGTGAATATTTACAAATAGCAGAGATAAAAGCATTAGACCGGTAATGCTGTATTTTTTTAAATTCATTTTTAGTTTCACTATACCAAATTAATTAGGTTTTTACTTTCCAAAGGAGATATCATCCGATAGCTCGTTGATGTCGTCAACATGATGTGGAAAATGTTTTTTAAGATGTTTTCCAGCTTCGCTGATGCCCAACATTAATCCTTCAACAAAATTATTTTCTTTAAATTTTTCTGCCATTTGTGCTTTGCTATCATCCCAAAAATCAGTCGGAACCTCTGCATTGATGCCAGAATCGCCCAGGATGGCGAATTTATGGCTCTGAACGGCCAGGTAAAATAAAACTCCGTTTCGAAGTTCGGTCTTATCCATTTTTAATTTATTAAACAAAAATGCGGCACGATCGAGTACCTTCCCTTTGCAAACCGAATCAATGTGTACCCTGATTTCGCCAGAAGTATCAAGCTCTGCATTGAGAATGGCATTCATAATTTGTTCTTGTTCTTGCTTACTGAAAAACCTTTTAGCTGTGGGGCTCATGATGAAAATTTAATGATGTTAAAATTTTACTACAGGTGCCTTCTCAGCACCTTTTACTGCTTTAAAATATGGCATTTCGCTAAAGCCAAACATATTGGCCAGTATGTTCTTCGGAAAGTTTCTGATGAAAGTATTATAAGACTGCGTTTGTTCGTTAAATCGACGGCGTTCGGTAGAAATACGATTTTCAGTGCCTTCCAGTTGCGCCTGCAATTCCATGAAGTTCTGGTTGGCTTTCAGATTAGGATAGCGTTCCACTACCACCATTAAACGTGCTAACGCTGATGATAAACCACCCTGAGCTTGTTGAAACTTCTGTAGGGCTTGGGGGCTGAGCTTACTGGCATCAATATTAACAGAAGTAGCTTTGGCTCGTGCTTCTATAACGCCTTCAAGTGTTTCTTTTTCGTGGGTAGCGTAACCTTTGACCGTATTAACCAAATTTGGAATCAGATCGGCGCGTCTTTGGTAAACATTTTCTACCTGCGACCATTGGGCTTTTACGCCTTCCTGCCGAGTCACCATACCGTTATAAGTTCCCTTAATAGAACTGTAGAACACCAGCAGAACAATAACAATTACAGCGATAATAATCCAGGACTTTTTCATAAAAAATATTATTTTAGTGGCTAATGTAAAAAAAATAATGGCCTAAAATTTATAATAGACTGATTTTAGGGATTCTTAACGAAAATTGAAGTGCATAGGTTCTAGTCCCATGCACTTCGCAATCGTTTTAGATGGTACTAATTTACTAGTTGAACGCTTCTTTTAACAAAGTCGTCCAGCTCTTTTCCCTTCAGTAGGTTTTTAGAAATACGAGCCAGGTCGTAAACTTGTTTAACTACCTGATTTTGCTTTTCCTCATCTTCTTCAGCCAAAATTTTAGTGATTAGCGGACTGTTGGAGTTAACGACCAAATTATAAGTGTCCGGTAAGCCACCCAGTCCCATCATTGGGCTTCCGCCAATGGCTTCCATATCTTTCATGCGTCGCATGAATTCGTTTTGGATGATGGTGGCAGGCATATCGGTTTCGCTCAGGCTTTCAAAGCTTATTTCGAATTGCTTGGCGTTGATGTTCCTTTCAAAAGTAGTTTTAAGCTGTTCCTTTTGTTTATCGTCCAGTTTAGAAGGGGCTTCCTCTTCTTTTACAATGAGTTTGTCGATGGTGTTGGAGTCTACCCGGGCAAATACAGTATCTGTAAACTTCTGTTCCAGTGTATTGATAAAATGTGCATCCAATACGCCATTCATTATAAGTACATCATAACCACGCTCTTTGGCATTTTGAATATAGCTATATTGTTCGTCTTCGTTGGTCGAATAGAGGTATACCAGCTTCTTATCTTTATCTTCTTGAGTGGCTTCCACTTGTTTTTTGTACTCATCAAAAGTGAAGTATTTCCCTTCGGCATTTTTCAGCAGTGCAAACTTCTCAGCTTTTTCGTAGAATTTAGGCTCAGAAACCATCCCATATTCAATAAATATCTTAATATCATCCCATTTTTCTTCAAAACTTTTGCGATCATTTTTAAAAATTTCGGCCAGTTTATCAGCTACCTTACGGGTGATATAGCTGGATATTTTCTTTACATTTTGATCACTTTGCAGATAGGAGCGGCTTACGTTTAGCGGGATATCCGGAGAGTCGATTACACCGTGCAGCAAGGTCAAGAACTCGGGAACAATGCCTTCAACAGAATCGGTTACGAATACCTGATTGCTATAAAGTTGAATTTTATTGCGCTGCATTTCATAATCCTTTTTCACTTTAGGGAAATAAAGAATTCCGGTAAGGTTAAAAGGATAGTCCACATTAAGGTGGATTTGGAAAAGGGGATCATCGAAAGTGTAAGGATACAATTCCCTGTAGAATGATTTGTAATCCTCATCGGTGGCTTCTGAAGGAGCCTTTTTCCAAAGCGGATTGGAATTGTTTATTACTTTGGGCTGTTTTACTTCTTTTGTTTTGGGATTCCCTTTCTCATCCGTCTCACCTTCAATGGTTTCTTGTTTGGTTTCGGTTCCAAACTGAATGGGTACAGGAAGGAATTTGCAGTATTTTGTCAGTAATTCGTTGATACGATATTCTTCCAAAAAGTCATCGTTATCTTTATCGATGGTTATAATTACTTCAGTACCACGATCTTGTTTGTCAATTTCCTCCATACTGTATTCAGGACTTCCATCACACACCCAACCCATTGCCTTTGTAGAGCCTCCTTTTTTATAGGTTTTGGTTCTGATCTCCACAAGCTCTGAAACCATGAACGCTGAATAAAAGCCTAATCCAAAATGGCCAATAATAGCATTTTTCTCCGCTTCTGTTTTGGTTTTGAATTTCTTTACAAATTCTTCAGCACTGGAGAAAGCAATTTGGTTGATGTATTTATCCACTTCTTCGGCAGTCATACCAATACCCCGGTCACGAATAGTAAGTGTCCTTTTTTTCTTATCAATCTCCACATGAATTGTCAGATCACCCAGCTCATCCTTTACCTTGCCCATCGAAGACAGGGTTTTTAATTTTTGGGTGGCATCCACGGCGTTTGAAACCAATTCTCTGAGAAAAATCTCATGGTCAGAATAAAGAAACTTTTTAATGATGGGAAAAATGTTCTCTGTTTGAATTCCGATTTTACCTTTTACTACTGTCATATTTTTCTGTTTATTTCGTTAATTTCTGATGGAACCATTGCCAAATCAAAGGCTGTGCCAATAAGCAAGGGGTGACATTTTGTCCTTTTAGATCATAAAGCTTGAAGATTCAGATTTATGCAACAACTTACGGCTTTGAAAAGATTAAAACCAATGTCCAAGGCTAAAATACACACCTGCAGTTGCATGACGGTTTGAGCTCATTAAGGTAACTTCTACCGGACCGATAAAACTGTTATAACTCAGGGTAAGTCCATAGCCAAACATGGTATTGTTTATAACAAATACATCTGGTAAGCTGTTTTCCATGGCTCCAATATCAGTTCGCAGAGTTGCATAAACTTTTTTCAGGATTGTATAGCGCAGTTTCGCTCTTACCACCCAAACATTATAACCTGCTTTTTGGATAAAATGTAAACCCGTAAAAGGAATAAAACTCTTGCTGTAGTTAGAAGGATTTAAACCACCCAAAAAGAATAAACCCTGAACCTGAGAATAACTGTGACCAAAGGTGACCCCTCCAAAAAATCCTGTTTGCAGAACGAACCTATTTGACAGACTTTGATTATAGACGTAATTTATATATGCCACACTTGTGTTTTGGAAGAGATTTTGGCTAAACCCTTTGGAAAAAGGCATGACATATTTGAATTTTAAATCAGTCTTAAAACCTTTTGTAGGAAAATAGGGCTTATCATAGGTATCGGCTCCAAAACTGAAGAACAGGTTGCCATAACTAGCGTAATTGTAAACAGCTTCAGGGATAGACTCTACCAGATAAACCCTATTGAATTTAAATCGCTCAAATTCGAAACCCAGCCTGAAGTCATAATTATTGTGTAGTGTAGCCCGCATGAATGCAGCAGCGGAAAAGTTGATGAATTTATAAGCTGTCTCCTTTGCATCCCCATTGTATTGGTTAAAATGGAAAGAATAAATATCGAGGAGGGAGCCGTAGCCAATGTTTCCCCCACGGTCTACCAGATGCAAGGCTTGAAGCCTGGGATTGGGACCGATAACAGCTTTAACAAAGAATTTTGTGCCATGACCTATACTGTTTCGTAGCGCTAAATTAAGTAATAAGCTCCCTTGATAATCGGAGTCGTAATGCAGTGCTGCCCCCAGTATGCCAGGGCTGGCCTCTTTTATCTTTATCAATAATTGAGTTTTGTTGCCCATCGGATGTAATTCATAAAATACATGCTCAAAATAACGGGTGCCGTACAGTAGACGAATTGTATGTTCCAACTGATCGATATGTACCCAGGAGTCCTTGAATCGTTTAAAATAACCAATTACATATTTCAGGGGGACTCTGCTGGTTCCCACAATAGTTATATCATCCACATAAACTGAATCAAGCGGAGTGGTTTGGAATTTTTTTAGCGGTTTGTATTTAATACGGTTCAAGGAGTCAGCCAACTGCTTCAATTCCAGGAAATGTTCTTCTCCAATATGCTTTCCAATGGAAATAATAGAATCAAAATCATTAAAATCCATTAAATTATATTTCATTTTAATATGAATATAATGATTGGTGTTCTGATAGGCTTTCTTATTGGCATCTTGTCGATAGAAAGCACTTATTTGTTCCATCACTTTAGGAATTGTGTTAAGCTGCTTAATGCTGTCAGCCAGTCCTGCTTGTACGTCCACCCCGATAATGATTTGGGCTCCCATTTTTTTCACAGCGTTTACCGGGAAATTATTGATCAAGCCGCCATCAACAAGATATCTACCGTTATATAAAGTGGGTGAAAAGTATATGGGAATAGACATGCTCGAACGTACAGCCATGGCCAGGTTCCCATGTTTTAATATCTCAGCATGGCCATTTAAAATATCCGTTCCCACGCAAAGGAAGGGCGTCTGTAATTTGCTGAAGTCGGTAGTTCGATAGGCTCCATTAAAGTAATGATTTAACAAAAGGTTAATTTCTTGCCCTTCAATCAAAGATGATTTTAATTTGATGTGTTTGCCTTTCAAAAGCAGGTTAACAATATCGTTCTCAGCATATTCTTTTTCTTCATAAGCAAGGTACTTCCTTTGAGGTTTGTCCTGCATAAGATCATCCCAGTTTTGGCTTCTAACCATCTTCAGCATGGTTTCCGGAGAATAACCCATAGCATATAATGCTCCCACTATACTCCCTATGCTGGTGCCACCGATGTAGTCGATCGGCAATCCAGCTTTTTGAATGACTTTTAAGAGGCCTATATAGGCAAAGCCTTTGGCACCACCTCCGCTCAATACCAAGCCAACCGTCGGACGTTTCCTGTTGTTAGGAACCTTTGATTGTGCGTATGATGAAAGGGGTAAGACCGTGATAAACAGGATGCTGTAGAGTAATATAAGGGTGTGTTTTTTCATTAGTGAAAAGCTAAGTTTATAAGTGCGTCAGTAGATACTCCATATGGTTAATCCCTTAGGCAAAAAAACAAAAAATACCTGAAGCAATTGACAAACTTGAATAAAACCTTGTCTTATTCGTGTAGAGGCAAAATCTTGATTTCTATCAGTTTATTTTTTTTTTGCAACATTAACAAGCTTATACGGTGTAAAGTTATTATCTTTGAACTTATCTTTTCTGGTACTGAAGGCTTTTCTCTTAGTCTGTTGATAAAAAAGTCACACAGTTTCAAATTGACAGTGAGTAAACAATCATTGTGCTTGAAAAGGATTAGTCTGGAAATCGACAAAGATAATTTGAAAAACTGCATCATGAAAGAATTTGTAAACAGCTTACGGAAATTAGCCCCCAAAGTTGAAGTGGCTCTTTGCAGAAGAATTCTTTCAAGTTCCCCATCTTGCTCATGTCAAAATAATTAGTATTAATTTCAAAAACCTACTTTATGAAAAAGAGTTTCTATGCACCCATGGCCCTTCTTGCTGCCGTAGTCTTGTTAGCATTGGGCAGCTGTAAACTTGATTATCCTTCCGTACCTCATTATACGGAGTTTATTTTACAAATCGACAGCATCACACATCCTGATACCATTCGCTTGGGAAGTCTCCTGCCTATTCGCTTTTATGGTACTATTGGCCAGGATGGATGTTATTCATTTTCACGTTTTGATGGAAATCTGGTGGGGAAGATGATCAATGTGACGGCTTATGGCAAGAAATCAGATAACCAAGTATGTACACAACAAGAGCAGTACCTTGACGGTAGAACATTGAATGTAATTCAATTGGATACAGGTATGTACGTCATCCATATTCTACAGGCATTACCTCCGGATATTACTGATACAGTATACGTCAAGGGTCTTTCGCCACTTAAATGACCGCTTTTGAAATTTAATTCTGTGTCTAAAATCCAAAATTTCCTTTCTTCCTGAGTTTTCAGCCTGTAAATGGCTCGTGTGAGTCAATTTATTATCTTTGCAATCCAAAAAAAAGGTACAACCAAGTGGAAATTTTAGATAAGTTAGAAGTCATTAAAAATCGATGGGAAGAAATTGCAGAACAAATGAGCGATCCCAAAGCGATGGCCGACATGAAGTATTTCGTTAAACTGAACAAAGATTATAAGGACCTTGAACCTGTTGTGAGCGCTTATAAAGAGTATAAGAATTTGCTTGGCAACATTGTTAATGCCCGCCAAATCATCGATACGGAGAAAGATCCCGAATTTCGTGAGATGGCTAAAGAGGAACTGGAAGAGCTTTTGCCACAAAGAGAAAGTTGGGAAGAAAAAATCAGAATGTTATTGATCCCTAAAGATCCACAGGATGCCAAAAATGCCGTCATGGAAGTCAGAGCAGGCACCGGTGGCGACGAAGCTTCTATTTTCGCAGGAGATCTTTTTAGGATGTATCAAAAGTATTGTGAAAACAAAAACTGGAAAATTGACGTTGTGGACTTGAATGAAGGGACTGCGGGTGGATTTAAAGAAATTGTTTTTAATGTGATTGGGGATGGTGCTTATGGCCTGCTTAAGTTTGAGTCGGGAGTACATCGGGTGCAAAGGGTTCCCAAAACTGAAACACAAGGCCGTATTCATACCTCGGCAGCATCGGTAGTTGTGCTGCCTGAAGCCGATGAATTTGACGTGGTCTTAAATGAAAAAGACATCCGCAAAGATACTTACTGTTCTAGTGGGCCTGGCGGACAGTCGGTGAATACCACCTATTCAGCTATTCGCCTGACCCACATGCCTTCGGGATTAGTGGTTACCTGCCAGGATGAAAAGTCGCAGATTAAAAACCTGGCTAAAGCCATGAAAGTTTTACGTTCTCGTTTGTATGAGCTTGAGTACACCAAATATATGGAAGAAATGTCTTCTAAACGAAAAACCATGGTAGTTACCGGAGATAGGTCAGCAAAAATCAGAACCTACAACTGGCCGCAGGGTAGGGTAACCGATCATCGTATTAATCTGACTTTGTACAATTTACAACCCATTATAGATGGGGATATCCAGGAACTAATTGATAAATTGCAATTGGCAGAGAATGCCGAGCGACTTAAAGAAGAATTTGAAAGCTAAAGGCCTCTTCCGGATAGGTTGCAAATTATTGTTACAAGATTTAAATTATAATCAAGCCAATGAATTATAACGATCTTTTTAGGTTGATTCAACGAAAACGGTCTTTTTTATGTATTGGACTGGATACAGATATCAAGCTTATCCCCTCGCATCTCCTCGGAGCCGAAGATCCTGTTTTTGAGTTTAATAAACAAATTGTGGATGCTACCTTAGCTTTCACGGTGGCTTATAAACCCAATCTGGCATTTTATGAGGCCAGGGGCGAAGCCGGTTGGCGGAGTTTACGAAAGACCCTGGAATATATCAGGAATAAGGATAAGGATGTTTTTTTGATTGCTGATGCCAAGCGTGGCGATATCGGGAATACATCAGGACTTTATGCTGAAGCCTTTTTTGAGCACCTGAAGGTGGATGCGGTTACCCTTTCTCCGTATATGGGATTGGATACAGTAGCTCCTTTCTTAAAATATAAAGATCATTGGGTTGTATTGCTGGCACTCACTTCTAATCAAAGTGCTTCAGATTTTCAACTGACGAAAGATGAATCGGGACTTTCCCTCTTTGAAAAAGTATTGAAAGTTTCAAAAACCTGGGCTTCGCCAGATCAGTTAATGTTTGTCGTTGGAGCAACCCGGGCTGATGAACTAAAAAGGGTTCGTGCCTTGGTTCCTGAAAATTTTCTCCTTGTTCCGGGAGTTGGTGCACAGGGGGGTAGTCTGCAAGAAGTGGCCCGATATGGTATGAATTCACATTGTGGATTGCTCATCAATTCTTCTCGCGGCATCATCTATGCCTCTGCAGGTGTCGATTTTGCGGAAAGAGCAGCTGAAAAAGCGATTGAATTGCAAGCAGAGATGGAATCCTTACTAAAGGCTAATCATCTTATTTAATTATTGATTATAAGTTGTTTACTGTGGTAATTGAAAAGAATGTAAGGATCGAATGGCTTGCTATTATTTGAAAACTAGTACTCATCTGAGGCGTTGGATTGCTTTGATAAAGGGTCGCCAAGTCCATAAAATATCTTTGAAAAATTAATTGACATTTTTGGTTTAACATTCTCAAAAATGTCTAATTTTGCCGCGTTCCTGGAAAGACGGACTTTGATTAAATAAAATTTATCTTATTCGATCTAAAATTTCTCTTTTTGGGCTTAGAATTAATAATAGGTCCAGTAGCTCAGTTGGATAGAGCAGCAGCCTTCTAAGCTGCGGGTCGTGGGTTCGAATCCCGCCTGGATCACTTAAAGCACCTCTATACTGATGTTTTTTTGAGATCTGTTAAGCTGCTGTCTGCTCTTTTAAATTTCGCCCTTCGACTTTATACAACAGTTATTATCAATTTGCTATAATAAATAAATCTTTGCCTATGCTATCTTGGTATGAATAGTTCAACTAATGCACCTTCATTTTTTCTGTTGGTGATATCACGAACAGCCGCCGACACAAGTACTCCTTCTTCTGTTTCAAGGGGACTCAGGCTAATTTCAACAGGGAACTCGGTTCCGTCTTTTCTCCTGCCAAATAATTCAAGGTTGGCACCCATCATTCGCAAGCGTGGTTTCTTAATATACTTATCGCGATATTTCTTATGTTGGGCAAACCTTTCCGGAATTAGTAATTCTATCGGCTTGTTTATCAGCTCTTCCCGCTTGTAGCCAAACAGACTTTCGCATTGGGTGTTTACCATCAAAAAGCGAAGTTTTTCGTTTACAATGATCATCCCGTCGGGGGCAGAATCCAAAAGCTTTCGGAATAGCTCTTCATTTTTTTAATTAGCATTTTGTGATACTTTTTTAGTTGACAATTTTTTTAAATGGATAATCTTATAGATTGTCATCAAAAGTTTTGATAAAGGTAAATATAATTATGGGTTTATCAGATTATATATTAATGACCTCCATTGATGATTAATTGTTGACAAATGTGTCTTAATCCCATAGAGAAGTTTAGCAGAATATCGGGTTTTATTCCGCACTTATTTCTTTTTCATGAAAATAAGCTAGGCTTACTGTTATCATCAATGTAAAGGAGCCATTAGCTTAGAATAAGCAAGATGGCTCCATATCATGTGCTGTAGTGTCTATGTGTCAACCAGTTAAATGGTAGGCTTAGCGACGGTTTGCCGAATAGGTTTTAGTATACTTATTGCGGTTATTGCTTCCTTTGCTGTTTCCTGGTTTTGTCGAACGTGTATACTGTGGCCTCTGCGGGCTTGCTGCTTTAGGCGATACTTCATTGCTATTCGCAAGAAATGGGTGTTCCGCCACCACAGGTATTTCCTGACCAATCAGCTTCTGAATATCTCTCAAGAAAGCCTTTTCTTCAGCGTCACAAAATGAAATGGCAATTCCGCTGGCATCTGCGCGTCCTGTTCGTCCGATACGGTGGACGTATGTTTCGGGGATGTTTGGTAAGTCGTAATTGATTACGTGTGATAATTCCTGCACGTCGATGCCTCTTGCAGCGATATCAGTCGCAACAAGGACTTTCGTGTGGCCACTTTTGAAATTGCTCAGCGCGCGTTGACGTGCGTTCTGAGATTTATTTCCATGTATGGCCTCGGCTTTGATGTCTGCTTTTCCTAACATACGAACGATCTTGTCTGCACCGTGTTTTGTTCTCGAAAACACCAGTACTGAATCAACTGATTCCGTTGTTAGCAAGTGATTAAGTAAATCGGGTTTGTCCTTCTTCCTGACGAAATACACTGATTGCCGTACTTTCTGGGCTGTGGTCTGCTCGGGATTGATGGTGACTTTTTCCGGATTACCTAGTATTTTTCTCGAGAGCTCGATAATGGCCGGAGGCATGGTTGCTGAAAAAAACAAAGACTGACGTTTGGTCGGTAATTGTGTGATAATCTTGCGGATATCGTGGATGAAACCCATATCAAGCATATGGTCAGCTTCGTCCAATACGGAGTATTCGACATGTTTCAAAGAGACATAGCCTTGTCCTATCAGGTCGAGTAGCCGTCCCGGAGTTGCAACGAGGACGTCGACACCTTGGCGCAAGGCTTGTGTTTGCGGCCCCTGTTTTACTCCTCCATAAATTACGGTATTTCTTATCCCGGTATATTTTCCGTAGGTAGTAAAGCTGTCTGCAATTTGGATGGCCAATTCCCTGGTAGGAGTGACCACCAGCGCTTTAATTTGTCGTGAGGACTTATTTTGTTGTCTATTTAGATAGAGCTGCTGTAGGATAGGGATGGCAAATGCAGCAGTCTTGCCTGTACCCGTTTGGGCGCAGCCAAGCAGGTCCTTTCCGCGTAACAAAATGGGAATGGATTGTTCCTGGATCGGTGTGGGATGGGTATAACCTTTGACCTTAAGGGCATCAAGGATAGGTTCTATTATTTCTAATTCTTTGAATGTCATGTATTATGGAAATTGTGGTATATACAGTAGAACTGTTTTGAAATTTTAATAAATATCAGGAGTATATGGAACAGAGAGTTCCAGGTACTGATGATTTGAATAAGTCACCATAAAAATGCCTAATTATCAATAAATAGTGCATTAATTGGCTTGATTTTCTAATAAAGTTAAATGAAAATATTTGATCCTCAACAGAGACAAAGCAATATTGATTCACTATTTAAAGAGGCTTACTTTAACGGCGGTAAGTCCTTTTGGACCCTTCAATATCTCGAAATTAACGACATTATTCTCTTTAATTTCTTCAAGGACATTATTTACATGTACAAAAACACTTTCTTGTGTTTCCATGTCTTTAATAAAGCCATAACCTTTCGAATCATTAAAAAAAGTCACAACTCCTTTTCTTATAGGGTCGTATGCTTCAGCGGCTCCGCGTTTTGGTATACTAATTTCAATGTTTTCTGATTTGATTTTCCTCTTCTTGGTGGGATCAGGAGGAGTGGAAGTGAGCATCCCATTTTCATCAACATAGGCAATCATATCGTCTTGGTTGCCTGATTTTTCTCGGTCTTTCCTAGCCAATTTCTTGGCTTCTTTATCTTTTCTCTTTTTTTCTTTTTTGTTTCGTACTTCTTTTTTGTTAAATGTCTCTTGTGATCTAGCCATAGATTCTTTTTATTTTAGTGCTAAGTGATTGTTGTTCCCTATGATGATTGGCTCTTAAAGCATTGTATATCGGTTGCAAAGATAGTATACTTTTCAATTCATTATAAAAGTTTTATTCGTCAACCATTGGGTCGGTCGTTTTAAAATATAGCTATTATCCATGAAATCAGCTAAGTAAGTTTAAGGTTTGGCCGTTATTAATAGGTATTATTGTCTCCTTTTGACTACCCTATACAAATAGATAAGGCCGTTGAATCATTGCTTTCCGCTTGAATTAGTTGTATATTAGTCCGAAATTAAGAAGGAACTCATGGACAGAGATTGGATTAACGTACGGAAACCGGTTTTTGCCGGTAGCTTTTATCCTTCCTCAAAAGAAGCGGTTGCTTCTTTTATCGGAAATCTGGATGCTGAAGATCGTCCTGAGAAGGAGTCTTTTTCAGGGGGAAAGCCTCAGCAGGTTTCAGGCCTCATTGTTCCACATGCCGGCTGGGTTTATTCGGGGAAAACTGCGATGGCGGCCTATCGTTTGCTGAAAGGCACTCTACCTGGCAAAATTGCCCTGCTTGGGCCATCTCACCGCTTATTCTTAGATACAGCACTTGGCGATGATCACGACTATTGGGAAAGCCCTCTGGGTCGTACTCCGGTGATTCATGATCCGCATTTTAAGAATTCGGCTCCTTCGCATGCCAGAGAACATTCACTCGAAGTGCAATTGCCTTTTATTCAGTATTTTGTGCCCGGTTGTTCTATATTGCCTTTGGTGGTGGGACAGCTGTCGGTTGGACAGCCTGAAACATTGGTTAAAGGACTTTTAGAAAATGATTATTTTCTAATAATTAGTACAGATTTAAGTCATTTTCACTCACTCGAAGAAGCAAATAAAAGAGATCTGAAAAGCATCAAAAAAATAGAGGCTGTTCAGGAGAATGGGGTGGAAGCATGTGGAATTGACCCATTGAGAATTGCATTTGCCTTTATGCGCGAAAACGGTCTGAGGCCTCATTTAATTGATTACTCTACTTCGGCTAATGTCTCTGATGACACTTCGTCGGTTGTGGGCTATGCCAGTTTTTGGTTTTAAACTATTCAATTACGAATCGCGATTTTTTAGAATCCAATGACCATTGATTGGCAATCAAATGACCACCGAATGAAGCCCTAGGCTAATGACTTTCTTCAAAAGCATAGACCTCGTATATTTCATAGTCAGCATGAAGATAATCCCCTAAACCAATACCTGCCTTTTTGGCCAAATGCCTGAGGAATTCTGCTGATTGCGGAAGTTGCTCCCAAACCTGGGGTAAAAAAGTTGCCCGGTGAGCACCGGATTGCATGACTACCCCTTTGCCTTTAATACCCGAATGGAGCTCCGACTCAGTTTGAAAAACCAGGGTTTCCGGTTTGGACAAAATACTGATTTCTATGCTTATACGGCTAAGTTCAGATTCTTGAAGCGGTTCAAAACGACTGTCGAAAAAAGCGGCCATGATGCTGTTCCTCAAGATCCCACCTAAAAGTGATTCTCCCGCACGTGCTTCCAGTGTCCCGATACATCCCCTTAACTGTTTTATTCCGGATCCATGGCTATTAATAGTTACAAAACAACTTAAAGGTTCTGAAAGCACAGGAGGCTCAAGTGGGGAATACTTTTCCGTAAGGATAGAAAGGCATTCTTCCATAGGTACTTGATCGCTACTTCGGGTTTGGATGTTCTTTTTCAAATCAAAACAGTATATAATTGCTGTACGAGCCAACTTTATCAGTTGTTTTTTTTCTGTAGCGGTGAGTGTCAGGCGATTTGTCATGATTTTGAGTTTAATAAATTCCGGGAATACTAAGTCCACAGTGCAAGCAATGTCCATCCTTGAAGTGTCTTTGCGAAATCTGATAGCCGTCTCTTACGATAAGAATTTCGTCACATTGTGGACAATAAGTGGTATTGCTTTCCTTTGGAACATTGCCAACATACACAAAGTGGAGGCCTTCTTCAAGGCCAATCTTGCGGGCACGTTCCAGCCGTGACAAAGGAGTAGGAGGAACGTCCGTCATTTTGAAGCTTGGAAAGAAGCGCGACAAATGCCAGGGGATATTTTTGGAAACGGAAGCAATAAATGCTGCCATAGCCCTGATTTCCTGATCGGAGTCGTTTGCTCCGGGGATAAGAAGGGTTGTAATTTCGATCCAAATTCCATTTTCATAAGCTTTGTGGATGTTTTCAAGCACTGGGTCAAGCCGTCCTTTGCAAAGTTTCAGGTAAAAGTTATCGGTAAAAGCCTTTAAATCAATATTCATGGCATCAATGTTTCCGGTGAGTAATTGTATGCTTTCTTCACTTTCAAATCCGTTGCTGATATAAACATTCTTGATTCCCCTTTGATGGGCTGCTTGTGCAGTGTCTAAAACATATTCCAGAAAAACAACAGGCTCGTTGTAGGTATAGGCTATGGACTCGCATCCGGTAGCTTGTGCATTATCCAGTAAATCATTAATGCTCAGAGCTTGTCCAGACAGACTATCTCCGCGCATTTGGCTGATCTCGAAGTTCTGGCAAAAGCTACACTTAAAATTGCATCCCGCAGTTCCTATGGACATCGTTTTGCTCCCGGGAAGAAAATGAAACAAAGGTTTTTTCTCTATGGGGTCTACATGAACGGCAATCGGAAACTCATAAACGGTAGAGAAAAACCCTCCCTTAATGTTCTTACGCGTCCCGCAAATACCATGTTTATCCAGACTAATCACACAACGATGGGCACAGGCCATACATCGAATATTACCTCCTGATACTGATTCCCATAATATGGCCTCATGTAAGTTCGCTTGCGTCATGGCTCATTCTATTTTCTATAAATTTAGTTGAAAAATAAACTGGTCTGAAGATATTGTAAAGAAAATTAAGATAAATCCTTTTTAGATTTTGGGAAATGCAAAAATATTGTATTTTTGCAGCCTGTTTCGAGAGCCGGAAGTCACTGATAAGACTGGCTAAATGTTCTTAAAAGAAATATTGGACCTGTAGCATAATTGGATAGTGCACCTGACTACGGATCAGGAGGTTGGGGGTTCGAATCCCTCCAGGTTCACTTGATGAAAGCTTTGTAATCCATTCAGTTACAAAGCTTTTTTTCTTTTTCGGCCTAAATGAATTCGTAACTTAATAATTTTTCAGATTCTTCAGCGTTTGGTTTTTGACATTATTTGTAAAAATCCAAACTTGTCATTGTATATAAATCGCAAAAGTTCAAATATCTTTTTACTTATAATATCCAATACTCCAAATATGTTTTGTGTATTTGTCGGAAAATCGGGAAAAAATAAAAAAAGCCTGCAAAACAGGCTTTCTATATTAGAATTAACACATGTTTATAATTATTCCTTTTCGGTTTCGGTAGCTTTGAATAATTTAGATACTTCAAGAGCTATAACCAAAAATGCCAGTGAGCCTAGTATTGCCGGAATAATATATACATTATCGTAATTCCAGCCTTGGAACCAGTGTCCCAAAACGGGGGTTCCTAACCAAGCACCAATCCATCCGAAGATTATTTCAGAAAAGATTGAGTTCCAATCCTGCCTGACTTTGCAGTTACACACAAAGTGCAAGATTACTGCGACAACCACACTGATTGCCAGCAAAATAATAAAACTGATAAAGTTCATTCCTATCATAATTTAACCCTCCATTTTAATTAAACATTAAATTCAGAAAACAATATGATTAAGACAGTACATGTGAAAAAACTAATATTCAATTATATTATAATTAACAAAACTATATGGAATATTTCAAAAATGCAAATAAATATAAAATAGGTAATCTACTTTTCCTATTTTTGAAAAAACTAAAAGATGCTGCTGACGAATCGTGAATTATTTTACAGGAATTTGGCCTTGCCTTCAGAAGTGCCTGATGCACTTGAAATTGTTAGGGCTCAAGGCATCTTCGTTTATGATGATCTCGGTAAGGAATATGTTGATTTGGTGTCGGGTGTTTCGGTGAGTAATGTAGGGCATTTGCATCCCGAGGTTGTGGAAGCCGTTCAGGAGCAGTTGACAAAGTATATGCACCTGATGGTTTATGGAGAGTACATTCAGTCACCTCAGGTGCGATTAGCCGGACGGATGGCTGAAAATCTACCTGAGAATCTTGATTCAGTTTATTTTGTGAACTCGGGCAGTGAGGCCATTGAAGGAGCGCTGAAGCTATCAAAACGTATCACAGGGCGAACAGAAATGATTGCCTTTAAAAATGCCTATCACGGCCATACCCATGGTGCCATGAGTATGCTGGGGAATGAGGAGATGAAATATGCTTATTATCCTTTGCTGCCTGATATCAGATTTTTGTATTTTAATGTGTTGGACGAATTGGCACAAATAACTGAGAAGACAGCTTGCGTGCTTATTGAACCCATTCAGGCGGAAGCCGGTATTATTATTCCTGATAAGTCATATATCAGGGCGATACGCCAACGTTGTACCGATACAGGAACTATTTTGATTTTTGATGAAATACAAATGGGCTTTGGCCGCACGGGTAAATTATTTGCTTTTGAACACTTCGATGTGGTGCCCGACATCCTTTGTCTGGCGAAAGCCATGGGCGGCGGTATGCCGATTGGTGCTTTTGTTTCTTCTCACCAAAACATGCATTTGCTCACCCATCATCCCAAACTAGGGCATATTACTACCTTTGGCGGGCATCCGGTGAGCTGTGCGGCCGCGTTGGCTAGCCTGAATGTTATTTTGCGTGAAAAGCTGGCTTATGCAGCCAATGCAAAAGGACGTATGTTTGTGAAATACCTGGAAGGGCATCCCCTGATAAAAGAAATTCGTCAGATTGGATTAATGTTGGCGGTGGAATTAGTGGATCAGAAAACTACGGATAGGGTAGTTGGAGAAATGTTTAAAAGTCAGTTAATTATCGATCGCTTTTTGTTTAATCCTACCAGCTTCCGAATTGCCCCTCCCTTAACTATTACTGAAGATGAAATCATCATGATAGCCCGTCGAATTTTAAAAGCCTTGAACCAAATCTAAAGACCATGAAAAAAACACTACTTCCATTAGTTATCCTGCTATTCGCTACTAGCGCCATATTTGCTCAGGATCGAATCAGCAGCCTGAATTTCGAAACCCGTTCGGAGGTGATTGCTCAACATGGGATGGCTTGTACCAGCCAACCCTTGGCTACCCAAATTGCATTGGATATTTTAAAAAAAGGTGGGACAGCTATTGACGCTGCCATTGCTGCTGATGCGGCGCTTGGCCTAATGGAACCCACAGGTAGTGGCATGGGTGGCGATTTGTTTGCGATAGTTTGGGATGCCAAAACGCAAAAATTATATGGTCTCAACTCCAGTGGCCCTTCACCAAAATCGCTGACTTTGGATTATTTTAAAAGCCATGGATATAAGTATATTCCTGCACATGGCCCTTTGCCGGTTTCTGTGCCGGGATGTGTGGATGGCTGGAACGAGCTGCATAAAAAATTTGGAAAACTTCCCATAAAGGAAATCCTCCAACCGGCTATCAAATATGCCCGTGAAGGTTTCCCAGTAACCGAACTCATTGCCTATTATTGGAAGGCTAATGCTCGAATTTTGAAAAAATATCCTGGCTTTGCCGATGAATTTATGCCTGGTGGGAAAGCCCCTTCCAAAGGAGAAATATTTAAAAACCCTAATCTGGCCAATACGTTGGAACTACTATCAAAGAAAGGATTGCGTGAATTTTATGAAGGAAAACCTGCAAAAGTTATCGATAAATACATGCATGAAAATGGAGGCTTTCTTTCGTATAAAGATATGGCCTCATACCATGCTGAATGGGTGAAGCCTTTAAGCATAAACTATCGTGGCTATGATGTTTGGGAACTTCCCCCAAACGGGCAAGGCATTGCTGCATTACAAATGCTGCAAATGCTTAAAAATTTTGATGTGAAATCCATGGGTTTTGGTAGTGTAGCTTATATCCATTTACTTACCGAGGTTAAAAAGCTGGCTTTTGAAGATCGTGCTAAATTTTATTCAGACCCTCGTTTCAATAAAATACCCGTCAAAGAATTAATTTCGGATGCCTATGCAAAACAACGCTTAAAACTCTTCAATCCTAAGCGGGCAGCGAGCTATTATCCTGCCGGGCAACCAGAAAAGGGAAATACGATCTATCTGACAGTAGCAGATCAATATGGCAACATGATATCGCTAATTCAAAGTAATTATCGGGGAATGGGATCCGGCATGACACCCCCCGGATTGGGTTTCGTGCTACAAGACAGGGGAGAGCTTTTTACTCTTCAAGACAACCAGTTTAATACCTATGCACCTGGCAAACGACCTTTTCATACCATTATCCCCGCTTTTATCACCAAAGATGGGAAACCCTGGGTGAGTTTTGGTGTAATGGGCGGTGCCATGCAGCCACAGGGACATACACAGATTGTCGTTAACCTCATTGATTTCGGGATGAATCTACAGGAGGCCGGTGACGCCCCGCGAATCCGCCATGATGGCTCTTCTCAGCCTACCGGTACAAAAATGCAGAGAACGGGTTGGTTAAATATGGAAAGTGGCTTCAACTATGATGTGATTCGTAAGCTAATGCAAATGGGACATAAAATACGCTTTTCTTTGGGCGGTTATGGTGGTTATCAGGCTATTATGTGGGATGCAAAAAACAAGGTTTATTATGGTGCTTCAGAGTCACGAAAAGACGGTCAGGCTGCCGGCTATTAAATATACTGTATGCAATCAATGGCAGGGTTGGATGAATATCTTCAATAAATAGAAGGAATTGTATGCTTGAATGCCTGATTGAATAATAATAAAAGGATGGGCATTTGAAAAAATAATGAATATCCTGATTGGAAGATATATAAAGATGTGTTTAATATGAATGAAAAGACAAACAAGACAATTGAAAGGATACGTAAGGGTATTGATAAATCCGGCGAGCCTTCCCCTTCCCCTTTTATGAATTGGCTGAAACCGGTAGCCAAATCAGCAGAATACGGTTCGTTGACATTTGAATATTTTATTCGCAGGGAAATGACCAACCCAGTCGGGATCATTCATGGTGGCGTTATTGCCGGCATTATAGACGACCTCATCGGAGCTACGGTTTATAGTCTTGAGAAACAAGGTAATTATGTGACAGTTAACCTTAGCGTTGATTATTTTGCCATGGCACACGAAGGGGATGTAGTACAAGCAATTAGTAAAGTGGTTAAAGCAGGAAGAAAAGTTATTCATATTGAGTGCGAAGTATGGCTTCCGTCCAAAGAGCGGCTGTTGGCCAAAGGAAGGTCTAATCTATTACGTGCTGACTAAATTACCTGATAGATGTCCGGTCGGAGACCACACATCTGAGGAGACTTGGTGCCTAATTGATGAATCGGAAAAGTTTTCTACATTTGCTCAACGCGTTAATCAATGGATAATTGATTAATGTTGAATTTATAACCTAGATGAATTGATGGAAAAAGATAAGAAAAGAGAATTCATGGCTCAGGCAGTATTTATGGCTGAAGGGAACGTGAAAAGCATGAAGGGTGGGCCATTTGGTGCCGTGGTGGTTAAAGATGGTGAAATTGTTGGGATAGGCAATAATCAGGTTACAGTGAATAATGATCCAACGGCTCACGCTGAAATTATAGCTATCCGTGATGCAACATCCAATCTTGGAACGTTCGATTTATCCGGCTGTGAGATTTATTCGAGTTGCGAACCCTGTCCCATGTGTTTGGGGGCAATCTATTGGGCGCGTTTGGATAAATTGTATTACGGATCCACGAAAGACGATGCTACGAAAGCTGGTTTCGACGACTCCTTTATTTATAAGGAATTTGCCCTCCCGAAAGAAGAACGTTCCATTCCTTCCGTACAAATGATGCGAGAAGATGCCGTGAAAGTTTTCGATAATTGGGTAAAAGAGGAAAATAAAATTCCATACTGATACAAAATATTAACCTGGCAACGGTTTTCGATCTCCCGGGCCATTCATAGTTTACAACAGCTTTTTATACAGCTACCTATCAAATTTTCAAGCTGCTTATCTCCTGCGTATTTCGCCTGATCCGGCACTTTTTGTTTTCAAAATATCCGGCTTGCCAAGATAAGTTAAGTTACCTGATCCCGCCAGGGATACTTGAAGCTTTTGTATGGGATGAACCTTTATATCTCCAGAACCGGCATTTGTTGCATTTACGACCACTGAAACCAAATCGGATGCGTCTAAATCACCTGATCCAGCTGAAACTATGGTCAGTTGAGCTGTTTTTCCTTCCAGAGTGATATCACCAGAGCCTGCACTTTTGATGGCGCACGATTGAAGTTGAAGATTTCTCGCGTCAATATCTCCCGATCCGGTCAAGCTCAGCTGGAGCTCTCCTTGTATGCCACTGATCTGGGCATCGCCCGAACCCCTCACCTGTAAAACTAGGTTTTTGGTCTGCAAGTTGGCCGTCAGGTCTCCTGATCCTCTAATACTGATGTTCATCGCTGCTTCAACAAAAGTTGGTTTGATATCAATATCACCAGAACCCTGGCTTTGGATTTTTTGAATATGCGGTGCGCTTACAAATACTTTCATCGTTTTCGCTGTAAACCAACTATTTCGTTTGACGCCAATGGTTAAAACGTCATCTTTAACCTGGGTGGTGACTAGTGGAATTAAGTTGGCGTCTGCACGGACAACTATCTTGGTCTCAGGGTCTTGTGTTAAAATTACATCTACGGATCCGTTGCTGATAATTGTATGGAAATTTCCAGCGAGTGCTCGGGTTTCGTCTTTCACTTGTTTATTTCCGATAATTTGCGCCTCTGTTGTGGCAATAGTTGTGAATAACAGCATCAAGCTTAACAGGCTTGCATAATATACAAATCTTTTTTTCATGGGATGAGTTTTTTTAGGATGATATTATTAGAACGATCATAAGCGTAAAAAGTTACAGCTCTGAATCTTTTTAGGACTTAAAAAAAGCCCTTGGCTGACTTAGCGAAAGAAAAACAAATAATAGTGAGGGTATTTTGTTTTTAAGGAACAATGGTATTCTTATTGCTAGCTCGATGGTTCTGCCTCGGGCTTGTACATATTAAATAATAGAGAACTTCGAATTAGCGGAGAGAGTATGTTGGTTGTGATAGTCCTTGAATTAAATGCCCAGGTATTTTATCATTTTACTATACAAATCGGCTCGAGTGATGGGTTTGGCAATATATTCGTCACAACCGGATTCTAATGCTTTTTCTTTATCATGATGGAAAGCAAAAGCAGTTTGGGCAATGATGGGCATATGAGGGTTTATTGTCTTTATTTCAGCGGCAGCTTCATACCCACTCTTTAAGGGCATTTTTAGATCCATTAAAACAAGATCTATACTAGGGAATTCATTAAATTTTTCTATAGCCTCAAGACCATTTTTGGCAAAAATTAATTTTGCCTGAGAAGGTTTTAGAACTTTCTCTAAGTATTTACGTCCTAAAATTTCATCTTCAGCGATTAGTACCGTTTTGTCTGCCCAGTTTGGAATGTCTATTGCCATTTTCCTTATAGTTTAATGAATTGTCTTTTATTAAGAATTGAAAGTATTGTGTTGAATCATCTAATTCAGTTTGATATGCTTACTTTAAGATAGCAATTATTCTACTTTTTAAGCGAAGTTATGAAATAATTCAATTGTATCGTTAAATTGGATAAAAAGACTTTCGAAATTAGCGTCAATGGTATATAAAGACAAGGTTTATTGAGTCGGTCTTCTTTTTGAAGATGGCTGAATATGTTTACATTTGCGGTCAATATTTACTTTTAGATAATGAACGTTGCGACTAAAAATACTTTGTTGTGGGCATTTGCCTTCTTAATAACCTTGCTGATGGCCTACTATCAGCATAATTCTGAACCAACCAATCCGGTAAGCGGTAAGGTGAAAATCGGTCAGGAATGGGTTCATTATAAATTGTTACAGATCCATGCTGGCAATGAAGGGGCTTTAGTGGCGATAAATACAAAAGATACACTCTTGCAAGGTTTTATTGATTATAAGCCATATAAGAGTTCAGATAGCTTCAGCCGGATAACAATGAGCAGAAAAGATGGCCTTTTGCAGGGACTCTTGCCTCATTTGCCTCCTGCCGGAAAATTGACGTATAGGGTGGTTCTTCAAAAGGGCAAGAAAAGTTATAACTTGAATGAAGGCAAAGCGGTTGTGCTCCGATATCAATCCTTGGTGCCGGTGGTTGTTTTATTCCCGAATATCTTTTTTATGTTTATATCACTCTTATTTGCTATGCGTGCGGCCTTAGGCGCCCTTACTTCAGAAGGCGATCACGTGACTTATCTGAGTGGTGTAGTCCTTTTTAGTTTGTTTTTAGGCGGACTAATATTGGGGCCACTTGTTCAAAAATACGCCTTTGGGACGAGTTGGGGAGAATGGTATTTTGGACATGATATGACACCTTATAAAACTTTACTTATGTTCGGATTCTGGCTAGTGGCTTGGCTTAAACTACGAAAAGACAGCATGCATAAGTTCTGGATACTGGTGGCAGCATTGGTAATGATTGGTGTGTATGTTATCCCACATTATACCTGGGGACCGGAGATTGCTTCTACCCAAACGCAACAAAAACAAATTCATCAATTGAAATAGGTATGAATATCATTATTATTGCGATAACAGCCATTATTTCCATCTTGGCATTTAAGAATAGGCTGTTGTTCGACCGTTTAAAATTTAATGCTTATCAGATTAAGCATCGCAAAGAAGGCTGGCGGTTTGTTTCTTATGCGATGGTTCATGCCGGCTGGCTACATCTTTTGATTAATATGTGGGTGTTATATTGGTTTGGACAGATAGTGGAGAAGCAATTCAGGACTAGTTTTGGCTTGAAAGGATTTGTATATTACCTGCTCTTGTATTTGGGTGGGGTACTATTTGCTGTTTTATTTGATTTTGGGAAACAAAAAGATAATATCTATTACAATGCCGTCGGAGCTTCCGGTGCTGTATCTGCAGTCGTTTTTTCCAGTATTTTAATTTATCCCATGGGCAGTCTTTATTTGTTTCCAATTCCTTTTGCCATCCCTGCCTGGCTGTTTGGAATTTTGTATTTGCTCTACTCAGCCTATATGCAAAAAAATGTTCGTGATAATGTCGGGCATAGTGCGCATTTCTGGGGTGCCATTTTTGGTATTGTCTTTACGTTGATCGTTATTCCCAGTGTTTTCAGCAGCTTTATTTCTTATTTGTTTTAACCCCAATGGTTGAGACTCCTTTTTTTCTTCACTAGCTTCATTTGTTTATATTTGTGAGATGCGTAGAAAATTTCTGAGAAACTTGGCTTTTCTAATAGGCTTGAATCTTTTGGTTAAGCCGTTTTGGATACTAGGGATTGATCGGCAAGTCCAGAATGTAGTTGGTACGCAAGACTATGGATTTTATTTTGCCATTTTTAATTTTTCCTTTCTGTTTTTTATTTTTCTTGATCTGGGAATTACCAATTTTAATAATAGGAACATTGCCCGCAATAACCATCAGCTAAAAGATCATTTTGGAGGTATCGCGACTTTAAAATTGCTATTGGGTATTGGCTATGCGCTCATCATCTTTCTAATCGGATGGTTTATCGGGTATAATGAAAGGCAGCTTTATCTATTGGCCTGGGTAGGCTTCAATCAGTTTATTCTGTCCTTTATCTTATATCTTCGATCAAATTTGACAGGTCTCCTACTGTTTAAAACCGACAGCCTGATTTCTATACTCGATCGGCTACTTATGATTGCTATTGTTGGGGTACTGTTGTGGACCAGTGTGTTAAAAGGCTCCTTTACCATCGAATGGTTTGTATATGCGCAGACTGTTGCCTATTTAGTCACTTTCTCCATTGCCTTATTGGCTGTATTGCGTAAATCAGGAAAGCTTAGTCTGCATTGGGATACTGCCTTCTTCCTTTCGATTTTAAGAAGAAGCCTGCCATTTGCATTACTGGTTTTGATTATGAGTTTCTATTCGCGGGTAGATAGCGTGCTGATAGAGAGGTTATTGCCGACTCCGATAGGCGCTATGCAAGCCGGTGTATATGCCCAGGCTTATCGGCTACTGGATGCAGGACAAAATTTGGCCTATTTGTTTGCCATTTTGCTGCTCCCTTTGTTTTCTAAAATGCTAAAAGAGGGGCAGTCTGTCAATGGCTTGGTGAAACTGTCGTTTTCAATTCTTATTACGATAGCACTAATAGTTGCTGTAAGTACACAGTTTTTTGCGAAGGATTTTATGATACTTATGTATTCACAGCATGTCGGCGAGAGCCTGTCCGCATTTGATCTACGCATGACTGAATCAGCCCATATATTTCAACTATTGATGTGGAGTCTTGTGGCCATATCTTCAAACTATGTTTTCGGTACCTTATTGACTGCCAATAACAATTTGAAAGTGCTCAATTGGATTGCACTATCCGGTTTGCTTATCAATTTCCTTTTAAACTTTCTCCTTATCCCTATCTACCAAGCTTTTGGATCCGCCATGGCCAGCTTGGCTACTCAACTATTAACTGCTGCTCTTCAGCTTGGGCTGGCCGTTCGGTATTTCAATTTTAGAAAGGATTTTGGGTGGGCTTCACGTTTTATTTGGTTGGTGGTTGCGATGTTGATGATGGGATTCTTGCAAAATTACTTCAAAGGTGTCCTATGGGAAATTCGATTCGTGTTTTTGTTTAGTATGGGATTGATTTTCGCAATTTCCATCAAAACTATGAATGTTAAAAATCTGCTCAGAATTATTGGCAGTAGTGAAGATTATTAAAATCATCTTGGCTTGAGGTATGCTGTCCTTGGTTTTTTTTTATTTTTGAACTTTATACAATCTGGTTTGTTTCTCTTCTAAAATTCATTATTTAGGCATAATAAATCAGAATATTAAATAGGAATAGCTTTAGAATTAGATAATGTTTTAATGAAATATTATAAGAATGGAATATAATTTTGATAGTCGCGACAGCATCGAACGATTGAAAAAGTGGAAATTTCACTTAGCGATAATCGTATTGCTTACGGTATTAGCAGCTGTATATTTTTCCGGGCCACGGTTTATTACGCCCATGTACAAATCTTATGCCATCGCTTATCCTGACAATATCAAAGCTTATTCCGAGGAAAGTACGACGGAGCAAATGATACAAATCTTACAATCGCAAGGTATTGTTGACAGTATGATCAAGCATTTCGATTTGCCTAAACATTATAAAGTTAATCCGCATTATAAGTATTTTAGGACTGAACTCTTGCGTTTGTATGGTGAAAATGTAAAGGTGAGCAAAACCAGTTACGAGGCTGTGAGAATTGAAGTGCTGGACAAAGATCCTGATACCGCGAAATTGATGGTGGATGCCCTGCTTGAATTGTTTAATAAAAAAGTAAGCCGCTTGCAGAAGGAGAAATTCGGTGAGCGTGCTGCTGCTTATGCAGGTCAAATGAAAAGAGAACGCAGAACCATGGATTCACTAAAAAGTCGCTTGCGTGTGTTGGGTACTCAGAAAGGTATTTTCGAATATGATTATCAATCCCAACAAATTATGAAAGCTTACCTGGGCACAATTCAAGGTGATCCGAATAAAGTAAACAGTAAGGAAGCCCGGCGATTGGTGAAAAATATGGGTGAATATGGCGGTGAGCTGGTTCAGCTGGTGAATATGCTCCAAGACGAAGCAAAGGCTTATGTAAAGGTAAAATTAAGTTATGAAGAGGCATACCGGCATGTTGCTACAACGCTGACCTATGCAAACGTGGTATCGTACCCATTTGTTGCCGATAAAAAATCTTATCCTGTTCGCTGGATAATTGTTCTTGGTTCACTAGTCGCGGTTTTAGCTTTCTCTTTGCTTTTGATTTCTATCCTGGATAGAAAAGATCATACGCTTTCCTAAGTTATCAAGATGTCAATGATTAACGGCCAAAAGACGAGGACAACGCTGTGGGTTTATCTGCTTTCAATGGCATTTATGGGTCTGAGTTTCTATTTTCTAATTAAAAAAGAGAATAGTTGGTTCTTTGCCTTCCCTTTGGTTTTAATGGCATTGTACTATTATATGGTTTCACTGGATAGGGTGGTGTTGTTTATTACGCTGGTAACTCCTTTAGCAGTAAATGTCCAGCTATCCTCCGTTGGTGCTGCACTTTCAATTCCTACCGAACCGCTCATGTTTGCTGTTCTCATCCTTTTTATTGCTAACCTTTTGTTAGGAGGGCATTACAACCGGAGAATAAGCCATCACCCATTGACTTACCTAATTTATTTTAGTTTGTTTTGGATGTTAATCACTTCTTTAAACAGCCAGATGCCTGTGGTTTCTCTGAAGCATTTATTATCGCGAATCTGGTTTGTAGTCCCTTTCTATTTTGTGGCAGCAGCAATGTTCCGTAAAAAGGCTAATATTCATCGGTTTCTTCTGTTATACATGCTAGGCCTGTCCGCAGTAATTGTATACACCCTAATTCGTCATGCTGCTTATGGTTTTGATGAAGACGCAGGACATTGGGTGATGACACCATTCTATAACGACCATACAGCCTATGGTGCAGCACTTGCCATGTTTTTGCCTATAATAGTGGCCTATGTATTCTATCCCGGATTATCATACAAAAAACGGCTTGTGGCGGCTCTCACTTCCTTGCTTTTCGTAATTGCCGTCATCTTATCCTACAGCAGGGCGGCCTGGCTTAGTTTAGTGGTCTCTTTAGTAGTTTTCGGTTTTGTAATGCTCCGCATTAAATTTCGGTGGATACTGCTGGGCTTAACCTTGTTGGTTGGAATTTCATTTGCTTTTCAGAACCAAATATTCAATAAACTTGAAAAAAACAAACAGGATTCCACAGATAATATGTTGGATCACATACAATCAATGAGCAACATCTCTTCGGATGCTTCAAATTTGGAACGCATCAACCGTTGGACTTCGGCTTTGCGGATGTTTGAACAAAGGCCTTGGCTGGGTTGGGGGCCGGGAACGTACCAGTTTGAATATGCTCCTTTTCAACGAGCCAGTCAGCGAACCGTTATTTCTACCAATACCGGAGATAGGGGTAATGCACACAGCGAATATTTGGGGCCGCTCGCTGAAGAGGGTATTCCCGGCTTGCTTGGCGTTTTATTATTATTCGGATACACCATTTTTACCGGCTTAAAAATTTTCCGGAAAGGGAATCGTGAGTTACGTTATTTAAGTTTGATGACTAGCTTGGGTTTGGTGACCTATTTTACACATGGTTTGTTGAATGATTTTCTGAATACGGATAAGCTTTCAGTACCGGTTTGGGGGTTTATGGCAATTTTGGTAGCTCTTGAGACCTATCATCTGCCAAGTGCGGGCAAGGACGAACCCGCAAAAAAAAAGCCGGACATCTTGCCGGCTTAGGTGTAAGAATATCTTTTCTACTCTTTTACTCTTTCTGAATATTCGTAGGAACGAGTGTCCACTTTAATTTTATCCCCAATGTTGATAAAAAGCGGAACTTTAACAATAGCTCCGGTTTCCAGGGTTGCATCTTTAAACGCATTCGTAGCGGTATTTCCCCTTTCGCCCGGTTCAGTATAGGTAACTTCAAGAGGTACGTATGCAGGCATTTCACAGCTTATGGGTGAGTCGGTTTCAGCATGAAAAGCAATGGTCACTAAATCGCCATCCTTCAAAAGGTCCGGAGCAGGAATTAATACCTTATCCAAAAACGTCTGTTCGTAATCTTCCGTATTCATAAAATGAAATTGTTCGCCTTCCCGATAAAGAAATTGATAAGGTCTTTTTTCAATACGCTGTATATTAATTTTAACCCCGGAGGTAAATGTATTTGGGATAACCCTGCCTGTTTTAACGTTTTTTAATTTGGTACGAACAAAAGCAGGACCTTTCCCTGGTTTTACATGCTGAAATTCAACTATTGTCCATAAATTCTCATTAAATTCAATGCATAATCCGTTTCTGAAATCTGCTGTTGTAGCCATAATGTTTTACCTTAGAATACTTAATAAATTATTCGCTTAATCGTTTGTAACCCCGCATGATTCCTCTTTGTGAATTCTGTATAAAACTTAAAATCTCATCACGATCGGGGTTGATGGGCACTTCTGCTTCGATATAAGACGTAGCCTGACTTACGTTTCGGCCTTTCATATATAACATTCGATAAACTTCGTGTATAAAGTTGATCCGATCATTGGAAAATCCTCTTCTTCTTAGTCCGATAGAATTAACTCCCACAAAAGAAACCGGCTCTCGGCCTGCTTTGGCAAAGGGAGGTACATCTTTCGTTACCATACTGCCACCGGAAACCATGGTGTGTTTCCCAATATGAACAAACTGGTGAATCGCAGACATGCCCCCAATGATGGCGAAGTCATCTATTTCGATATGCCCCGCTAAATTGCATGCATTGGCTAAAATTACATTATTGCCAAGTTTACAATCGTGGGCAATATGGACATAGGCCATCAGTAAACTATTGTTCCCTACCACTGTTTCCCAGGATGCTTTTGTGCCCCGGTTTACAGTAACAAATTCACGAATAGTAACATTGTCACCAATTATTACCGTGGTCTTTTCTCCATCAAATTTTAAATCTTGGGGGATAGCCGCAATGACAGCACCGGGAAAAATTCTACAGTTTTTCCCGATACGGGCTCCTTCCATAATGGTTACATTAGATCCAATCCAGGTACCTTCACCTATCTCAACATCCTTTTCTATATTTACAAACGGTTCTATTACTACATTAGAGGCAATTTTTGCCTCAGGATGTACGTAAGCTAGGGGTTGATTCATATTAATTATCTACTTATTTTTAACAATTTGAGCGACTAACTCTCCATCCATTACCAGTTTGTCTCCAACATAAATATTCCCCCTCATTGTACAAATCCCCCTTTTAATCGGTGAAACCAGTTCAAGAGAGAAAATCATCGTGTCTCCCGGAACAACTTTTGACCGGAATCTGACATCATTTACTTTCAAAAAATAAGTTGAATATGTTTCAGGATCGGGAAGGTCATTCAACACGAAAATTCCGCCGGCTTGAGCCAGTGCTTCTATTTGTAATACCCCTGGCATAATGGGTTCATCAGGAAAATGACCCACAAAAAAGGGCTCATCAATGGTTACATTCTTCAAGCCAACCAAGTGCTCATTTGATACTTCAAGAATTTTATCTACCAATAAAAAAGGCGGGCGGTGGGGTAATATTTTTTTTATCTGATTAATATTATATACCGGGTCGGCATAGATGTCAAAAGGGGGTTTTTTAATCATTTGTTAAGACCTTTATTTTGTTATGAATCATTTTGGCGAATTCTGTATTGGCATGATGTCCAGGCCTATATGCTGTTACATGGCCTTTGATAGGTTTCCCAAGTAAAAATAAATCACCAACCATATCCAAAAGCTTGTGACGGGCAGCTTCATTATCAAAATATAGGTCTAAATTGTTCAGTATGCCGTTTCTGTTTACTTTTACATGTGGTTTTTTAAACAAGTCAGCAAGGTAATCTAATTCAACCTGCGGCATCTTCCTATTGACAAAAACGATCGCATTATTTAGGTCACCACCTTTGATAAGGTTGTTCTTCAGCAAATATTCCAACTCGTGAAGGAAAACAAATGTTCGACAGGGTGCAATTTTACTTTTAAAATCGGAAATGTCATCCAAAAAAGCAGAATCTTCGCCCAATACCCTCGATTCAAAATCGATAACTACAGCCAAAGAAAAACGTTTGGATGGTCTGATTTCGATTTTAGTCTTTTTTTCGGGAATTTCTATGGTGATGACTTCATCAATCTCGATGTATTCGCGTTCAGCATCCAATTCAGTAATGCCTGCTTCTTCGATGGCTTCAACAAAGTATTTAGCAGAACCATCTTTAATGGGTATTTCCTCCATGGTCAATTCTACCAATACATTATCAACCTCCATCCCCCGGAATGCGGCCATAACATGTTCTATCGTATATATTTTGGTGCCGTTAATTCCGATGCAGGTTCCCCTATCGGTACTGATTACGTTGCTAATGTGTGCATCCACAACTTGCTGACTATCCAAGTCAGTACGTTTAAATTTAATGCCATGGTTTGCCGGAGCCGGCTTAAAGGTCATGACCCCTTTGGTTCCTGTATGAAGTCCTTGTCCCTCTATTGAAACGCTCTTTGTTAATGTTGTTTGCCTCTCTGTCATTGAATATAATGTAGTCGCGTAAAATTTTTGCGCAAAAATACTAATTTCTGGCTAAACCAGTAAAATCAAGAAGAAAACCTTCTTTCTGCCTATGAACTCTAAAGCTATCCTTCAATAAAATGACTTGGATTGTCCAGGTCACGCTTTGTTATCCAATAATCTCTCAAGTGCATTTATTCGTTTTACCAATTGATCAAAACGTTGAAAATGTGCCAGAGATCTTTGATATTCCCGTATATTAAATGCCGGGCTTCCGCCCAATAAACTGTTCTCCTTGCTTACGCTTTTGGCAATTCCCGATTGTGCGGCAATCTTAGTGCCATCAGCAATATGGATATGTCCGATAAATCCAACTTGCCCGGCTATCATGCAGTTTTTGCCAATTTTTGTAGAACCCGAAATCCCGGTATGAGCAGCGATAACCGTGTTTTCCCCAATCTCGACATTATGCGCTACCTGAATCAGGTTATCCAGTTTTACGCCACTTCTGATAATGGTTGAACCCAGCGTTGCCCTGTCAATGGTAGTGTTGGCACCAATCTCAACACGGTCTTCAATAACCACGTTACCAATTTGAGGTACTTTTTTATAGTCAGCACCTTCCTGTGGAGCAAATCCAAAACCATCAGCACCTATAACGACACCTGCATGAAGCGTACATTGGTTGCCAATCACACAATCATCATAAATTTTTACGCCTGCATATAAGGTGCTACGATTTCCAAGCTTGCAATGGTCGCCAATGCAAGTGTTGGGATAAATTTTACATTTATCTCCAACCACGGTATTTTCACCAATCACCACAAACTCACCGATATAGACATCCTTGCCAATTTGGGCAGTAGCAGCAATGGCGGCTTTCTTCGAAATGCCAGTTTTATTTTCTTTAGACTGATGATACATTTCCAACAATTTCGAAAATGCACCATAGGCATCTTTTACCCGGATGAGTGTTGATTGAATAGGCTTTTCAGCATGAAAATCTTCATTCACAATCACAATACTCGCTTGCGTATCATAAATATATTTCGTGTAAATGGGATTTGCCAAAAAACTCAAGCTTCCTTCTTTTCCTTCTTCTATTTTTGAAAGGCTGCTTACATATACCTGGGAATCACCTTCTACTTTGCCTTTCAGTGCACTAGCTATCTGCTCTGCAGTAAATTTCATCAAATCAGTTTTGGGCTCGCAAGATACTAATTTTTCACTTAACATTAAAGACACATTCAGGCAAAACGCGTCAATGGAATATTTTGAAATGGAACACTGATTTTTAAAATTATCATGATAAATTATGATCAAACATCAGTGAACAAATTAAAGATCATAAAGATCAGTGTTCTATTAATTTATGCATCAAACAGCCTGCTGTAAAAAAAATCAGCTTCAAATAGAACCGGTTGACTAGCTAAATAATGAGATGTATTTACGTGGCTTCAAATAGCGGGCCTACGCCAGCCTCAAGCGACGGGTAGTTGCCGGTTAAAACCCTCTTCCAGAGAAATAAATGTTTCAGTGGAGGCTACCTCAGGGATGGATTGAATGGTTTCAACCAAAATATTTTTTAGGTGTTCATTATCCTTGGCATAAATCTTCAAGAAAAGAGAGTATTGCCCGGTAATATGATGACATTCGACCACCTCCTGAATCTTGGAAATCTTTTCAAAGACTTCCTGCTGTGTATGGGTGCTGGTAAGACTGACTTTAACCCCCACAAAGGCGGCTGAGGAATAGCCCAACCCTTTAGGGATTAGAATAAATCTGGATCCCGAAATAATGTTGGCTTCGCGCAGTTTGTCTACACGTTGGTGAATTAAAGCACCTGAAACATGGCATTGTCTGGCAATTTCAAGAAAAGAAGTGCGTGCATCCCGAATTAAAAACTCGAGGATTTTATGATCCAGACTGTCAAGTTGAAAGAGATGGTTCATGATTATATCTTAGTATTTATGAATTATGTATAATTTAAGAAAATAAGTGTAAAATTATAAGTATTAATTAGAAAATGAAATAAATAAGGTAGGAATATGATATTATTAGTTATGATTCATTATTTTTGTATAAAAATTAACCGTCATGAATAAATCATTTGACCCGGCTTCGGCTATTCAGAAATTAGAACAATTTGGTGAATTTGGAGGAGTCAACCCTTCCATAACAGATTCGGCAACCTTTACCTTTATGACTGAGCAAGAAATGATCAGGACTTTCCACGGAGAGGGGGAGGGATGTTTCTTATACTCAAGACATTGGAATCCCACTAACCGATATCTTTCAGAAGCCCTGGCAGCCATGGAAGGTACAGAGCTGGCATGGGTTACCGGCTCTGGAATGGCCGCAATCACCACCACAATTTTACAATTGTGCAACAGTGGCGACCATATTGTCACCAGTATCACTACCTACGGGGGCACTTATGCCTTCTTGGCTAATTATCTCAAGAAGTTCAATATCGAAGTTACTTTCGTGAATATTGACAACTTGGAAAGTGTTGAAAAAGCCATGCGGCCAAATACCAAGGTGTTGTATACTGAGTCGATGACTAACCCGATGCTTCAAATCTCCAATATCCCTGAATTGGCCAAAATTACTTGTGCTCACGGTGCTAAATTGGTCGTAGATAATACTTTTACCCCAATGATTTTTAGTCCCTATCAGTTGGGTGCTGATATCGTTGTGTATAGCATGACCAAGTTTATAAATGGAAAAAATGATGCGGTTGCCGGTGCCATTTGTGCATCGGAAGAATTTATCAATGCGCTAAGCGATGTAAATGATGGAACAGCCATGTTGCTTGGCCCTGTGCTTGATCCCCTCCGTGCTTCCTATATCCTGAAAAATTTGGCCACCTTACATATTCGCATGCAGAAGCACAGTGAAAATGCCTTATACATGGCAAAGAAATTTAAGGAAATTGATTTGAAATTCATTTATCCCGGTTTGCCTGATCATCCTCAGCATGAGCTGATGAATGAATTAATGAACAAAGATTTTGGTTATGGTGGGTTGATCGCTATAGATATGGAAACCGCAGAGCGAGCTGCCCCGCTTATGGAACTCATGCAAAACAAAGGTGTGGGCTATCATGCCGTGAGTTTGGGCTATTTCAAGACCTTGTTTTCCAATTCTGGTAAGAGCACATCTTCAGAAGTCCCGGAGGAGATTCAAAAAGAAATGGGCTTATCGCAAGGGCTGGTACGTTTCTCGGTTGGGCTCGATCATGACATACATCGCAGTTTTGAATTGGTGAAAGCATGCCTGCTTGAGTTGAATTATATTTAGGCTGGTTTCATTTCTGATATATAAACGCTAATCATTTCAAAGAAGTCATCCCTGTTTCAGGGGTGGCTTTTTTGTTATTTTTGCTTATGGCAAAAATAAAACTAAATCTTCCTGAGACCTTTGTGTTTCAGACGGAATTAACGGTCAGGATTAACGATGTAAATTATGGTGGACATCTGGGTAACGACGCAATCCTGACGCTGGCGCAGGAGGCTCGTTTACGCTTTCTTAAAAAATATGCTTTTAGTGAAATTGATGTCTATGGTGCAAGCCTCATTCAGGCCGATGCGGTTATTGTTTACAAGGCGCAGGCGTTTTATGGAGACCAGCTCAAAATAGAGGTGGCTCTTGGCGATTTTTCGAATACTTCCTTCGATTTCTTTTATTTGATTACAAATAGGACAACTGAAAAAGAAGTAGCGCGCGTGAAAACACGTCTTGTATTTTTCGATTATCAGAGGGGCAAGACGTTGGCAGTTCCGGAAGCTTTTCGTGAACAATTTGCATAGGAAACCGAATAAGTGACAATAAGCCGGCTAAATTAAATACACATAGAAAATTATTTTCTTTTATCTGTAAAACCATGCAATTTCATTGCAGCTTTCAAGTTTCTATAAATCTTATTTTGTTTTTGAATCCCGAACAAGGATTTACCGTAGGAATGACTTTGGCAGACGCATTATGAATTGAGAAATTTAAAATCGTTAATCTGTATTCCTTCTTTTTTTCATTTCTTTCGCAACTTCCATAGCATTAATGTCTTCTGTATTCTCCAATTGCTCAATAATACTGTGGTAATTCGCATCGTCTCTATTTTGTGAAAGTTTATAGGCGGCTTGAATTTCATTAATGTGTATATTAAAAGCAACAATTCCGTTTGTCTGTCTGAGTGTTTTTTCAGACATCTTCTCTATAGAAACAGGATTTTCTGAGTTCTTCTCCATTTTGATCAGTATCAAGTTCCAGCGGAATATGAGTCCCACATAGTTTCCCATTGTGCTGATTTATTAAAATCCCGAAACTGTTTTTAATTAAAAAGCTTTTTACTTCTTCTATATTTTCGTTCTTAAAATAATTAGGAATATACATTGATGTTTTTTTTGTTAAGGTTATAATTTCCTGATGCTGGATAAGTACTCTTCTGAAGTCATTATGGGGATTTGAGATAGTTTAAAATCTTTCCCGTTTCTTGTGATTATTATACCACAGTCAGATTTTAAAGCGCTAAAATATTGAAGTGAGTCTTCGAAGTCTGTATAGTTAGAATTAAGACCTTTCTCGATTATCAATCCGTCAAGATCACAGATCTCTGAAATGATTTTAAACTTTCTAAGTTTTTCTTTTGCTTTTTCTGAGTTCTCGTACTTTGTCAGAAAGTAACTCACGGTAGCATAAGACAAGGCAGAAACAACTATCGTGATTTTTCTCTTGTCAGCGAGTGTTGCAATTTTTGCGATAGAATGATAAAATGGAATTCTTTCACCCAACAAGTCTAACATGATATTAGTATCTAAAAATAGTCTTGTTTTCATTTGTACTTTTCTGTCAGATAATTTGCATAATCTGTTTTATAGTCCAAATCAGCTGGGATGTTAATTCCAGATGACATACTTTTGACAAAAGGTGAAATTGTGATATCATCATTGTCTGTTGGGTCTTCTTGAGTTAGCAACGATTTAAGATATGATTCTATTAGTCTTGATAAACTTCTTTTGTGTGATGCAGCATACTTTTTTGCCCGCTCAATGACGAATTTATCAAGCTTTAATGTCAGTTTTGTATCCATGATAGATATGTTTATACGTGTAAAGATATAAATAATGTCCGTATAATGCAAATTTTCTGCAAACTTTTGCCCAATGTCAGACCCCCGAAAAATCAGGACAGCCTATCTAAAAACCCCCGTTCAACTTGATAATATTAGTTTTAATTTAAGCTTCTCCCAATAGAAAATCTAACTTTTGCTTCCGCTACCGGAGACTGAGTGCAAGCCCGCATCCAAATAAGTCATCCCGACAATTGTACGGAACCAATGAACTTATTGAGACTTAATTGTTGGCATGCGTTAATTTTTCTTGTTTATTAAGTTTACAATCACTTTTGTCATTGTGTCTTTTTCATCAGGTTTACTTACTGCTATCATTAATGTCAGTGCGACCAATGTATTGTCAGCGATTCTCTTATTCCCTTTTTCGTCAAACAAGATTCCATTCCTCTCTAAAAAATATAAGAACAGGAATGCTGCAATTCTTTTATTTCCATCCGAAAACGAGTGGTTTTTTGTGATGAAATACAATAGATGAGCTGCTTTCTCCTCAATACTTGGATACAAATCAACTCCTCCAAAAGTCTGATAAATTGTTGATATCGAGCTTTTGAATGACTCATCCTTTTCATGTCCAAATAAGTTACTATTCCCTTGAGCTTTCTTTGCCATCTTTATGTGTTTTATGGCTTCATCATAGGACAATTGATAAGTTTCTTTTCCTGATGTATCTTTTATTTCAAGGCTTTGATAATCATATTGGTCCAAAATATCCAACGCATAGGCATAATCTGAAATTATTTTCAGTAACCCAATACTTTCGTCATTTGTCAAAGCTTTGTAATTTAATACTTTGCCAAGTAGTTTTACCGATTCTTGTAGTTCTTTTAATTGTTCAGTCTTTTTCTCTAATCTTCTTTCATTCAAAGAGTAACCTTTAATCAAATACTCTTTCAAGATTTTATTTGCCCAAATCCTAAATTGAGTTCCACGCTTAGATTTTATTCGGTAACCGACTGATATAATAACATCAAGGTTAAAATAGTCTACCTGATATATTTTACCATCCGCGGCAGTTGTTGCATTTTTTGCAACAGCTGAATTTTTGTCCAATTCCTGTTCTTTGAAAACATTGCTTATATGTCTTGAAATCACAGACTTGTCCCGCTCAAATAGATCAGTTATTTGGTTCAAGTTCAGCCAGACTGTCTCCCGGTCAAGTTGAACATTAATTTCAGTCTTACCATCCTCTAATTGATATATTTCGATATTCGAGTTATTCATTATTTTCAATTTGTCTCAAAAATACAAAACATAAATTTCAGAATACTTCATCTGGTGCAGAATCTTTTTATTTAATGCAGGTAACGGTCGGCTGTCTAAAAATCCCCGATTCAACTTGATAATATTAGTTTAATTTAAGCTTCTCCCAATAGAAAATCTACCTTTTGCTTCCGCTACCGGAGGCTGAGTGCAAGCCCGCATCCAAATAAGTCATCCTGACAATTGCACGGGACCAATGACCTTATTGAGACTTAATTGTTGGCTTATGTACTTTTATTATAACTAGAAATTTATCATATAAATTGAGTATGTTTAAACAATTGTTTAATTCTAGTTTTAATTATTCTCATACTTGTGATATTTGCCATACTATTAATATAGCATTTAAAATTCCTATGATTACATTAATTATAGTTGCAATTTTATTAAACCCTGAGTTTTTTTTATTCAACTTATTAGCCTCTATATTTGATTCGGCAAGGTCAATATTAAGTCTCTTTTCATACATTAATTTTTCAAATGATTCAAAACGCCAACCATTGTCCGTTAGTCTATAAGCGCTATCACCTATATTATCTATTAAATTTAGGTCTTTTAAACTTCCTATGACTGTGTGGTGGTTCCAACCAGAATTAATATTTTGGATGCTATTCATTATATCTTGTCTTGTAGATACTCCACCTTTCGTTTTTAAATATTTAATTATTTCTACTGTAATTTTTTCCTGTTCTATATTCATGATTAAAAAATTTATAATGAGTGGTTCTTTTTAACATTAAGCCGAAACGCTTACAATATGAGGCTGTTGGCGCATTTAGCACTTGTCCTATCAAATTGCAAATATGTTTGTTTAAAATTTATTCCTTAAAAATGGCACTTTCTGCCAACTGACTTATATTGGCCTGTTATGTGCTGGTTTTTAATAATTCTTTATCTATAAATGTTGAGTATATTTCAATATCATTTCTCAATTTAGGGCTTATCATATTAAATTTAATCTCAGCAGTCTTTATGTATCTTGTTAAACGAAGAATCAACAAGCAAATTAGTGACTTAGAAAGAAATAAAATCAAATATGCTTGATTATGATTTTTATGAAATCCCAGTTTCAATCCTTTTAAATGAAAAACTCCAAAAGATTCTGAATGTGCATGTTTCGATAATAATGAATATAGATTTCCAAAGAGTAATGGATTCAACTTCGATAAGTTAATTAAATCATCCCAAGAATTACTAAGCCTCGAGTCACCATTTTTTTGCAATCTTTTTCTTTGATTCTTTGTTAATTTTTTCAAATAAGATGACTTTTCAATCTCAGACCATAAATCAATAATTTCTTGCTCATTTTCTTTAATTGCCTCAGCTAGCTTACTTTTCCCATGTGTCTTATATTTAGAAATTGATATAAGACTTGAATAATCCCAGCAGGTATATCGAAATTTACTCTCATCCTCACTTTGTGGTTGAAAATATATGAAATCAATCATTAGAAAATTCTCAAGTTGCGCTCTTAATAGAACATATGCACTTGGAATATCAATTATATTATTGTTCTTATTTTTGTTTTTTAAATAATCGATGTCAATTGTTTGTCCACTTATCAATTGAACGAATGAATAACAGTGTAATGCTATTTTTGCAATCATTGTATCTAATGCTAGCTTCCAAATCGGAAATTGAACTTTTGCCTCACTAATATAACCTTGAATTTCAAATAAAACATTTAACAATTCTTTATAATCCTTAATGTTCTCCTCAATATCTTGACGATAATAATTTTCTAAGAATTCAATTGTCCTTATTGTCTTATAATTTATGGTCATAGTCCATGTAATTTATTGTCAAGTTCAGATGTCCTGTTAAACTTGCACCTAACGGCAGTCCGTCTAAAAACCACCACTTATTCGTTCATTATCAGGTTTTCAGCTTAATATCAATCAAATATAAAGCTTCCTACGGTAGGCTTGAAAAATTGCTTGTAATTTTTTCAAAAAATTTGCAGACCGCTCATTGTACTATTTATTAGCAAGCGTTTTTTATTATTATTTATATTTTAATAATATATTTTTAATTTCATCTTTCCAATGATAAGGATTTTCATACTCCATAACATACATTTCGTCTAATGCATTAAGAATAGCATCAATAGTGGAATTGGACTGTAATAGTGATCCAATTATTCTAGCATAAACAGAAACCTCACCATCTAGAAAGATTCGGTTTATTCCCTCGTGAGTATAGAAATAGCCATCTTTCTGGTTCCTGTATTTTAAATCTATCCTTCCAGATTTTTTCTCGTGTTGATCAAGAACCAATTCAATTGGGTGACTCTTATCTATAGTTTTAAATTCAGGAAAGGCCCAATCACCTTCTTTCCCGATATATATTTCATAGGGTCTATCATCAACTTTCCCGATAAACACTATCCACCTTCCCTTTTCTATTTCAAAAAGATATACATCAGAAATAACTGAAACAGGTCGGTTTACGTTATGAAATTGTTTAAATCCAATTACATTCGTAAGTTGCTTGTAATTATTTGCTTTGATGACTTCAAGACTGTGACAATTCTCATCAGAAAGAAATTCAAGGAATTCCCCAATATTGCTTTTAATATTTCCAATGTGTTTTAATTCTTTAACAAGGATGTCTCCATCTGATAGATCAATCTTTTCAATTTTGCGTTTTAAATTTTTAAACTCTCTGTCCCAGTATTCTATGTAGTGAAATTTATTAGAAGGTGAAAATATTTTTACATTTGGTAAAAGAACTTGAAGTGTTCTAGTTTTATAATTACTGTCCTTTACTAGTTCCAACATTTCATACATGCAGTTTGATGACTTTAAAAAAGAATCTGAAATAATCATTATCACATAATCGGTGTCACGAATCTTCTTCATAAATTCCTTAATCGAAGATTTAAATTGCAATTCTTTTTTATCTCTGATCAACGGAAGTCCAATCGATAAAAAGTATTTGTCAATTTCATCAACAACTTGAGAATCTTTCCAATTGTATGAAACAAATATTTTCTTTTCTACAGTCATGACGTTTTTCTTAAATGCTTGCTAACGGTTTGCAGCTATGCCCAGTGGGCGATTTGCCGCAGTTCGTTTGTTAATTTATATGTCGTTTAAATTTCTCACTTCACTTTCTAAATGGGACTTTATTGCCCATTGGGTATAGGTGCTGTTATAGGCTGGCACTTAGTTGATTCAACAATCATATTATTTCTTAAAGGGGATATTCAATTCTTTAGAAATTCTATAAGTTGTTAAATTTCCAGATTTTTCGGCTCCGTCACCTGTAACAAATTCTCCGTTAGATCCCAAAATTTTAAGAATATCTGCTGATTGGTTTCTTCGAGGTGAAAACAGAACGTCTATATCTATTTTATCAGAAATTTTTGATATTGGTGAAAAGTCATCTGGAAGTGCTTTAACAAGTTCTTGATATTCATTGTACCATTTCGTGTCATTGATGTTTACTATTGTTTCAATTTTTCCATTTTTTACCGTTAAATCTTTGCTAAAAATGTCTCCTGAATAAGCTTCATTTTTTCCTTTCAAATAATGTGTGCGACCTATACTTAGTAAAAAGTTTACGCCATCTGGAAAATCTGTGTTAATATTTATTTTAACTTTTCTCTCTCCTTCATTAATCGCAGAAAGTTTAATTGTATATTCTTTTAATTCTGAAACTGGAATTTTCTTTACTGCTTCTTTCATTTCTTTAATTTCCCATTTAGTTCCGAATAAAGCATTTTCATTTTTTTCAAATTTTATTAATCCATCTTCGTTAAATTCTCCTACACCATATGCGGTCAATCCTGTATTCATCTCAGGTAGATAAAGAAAGGCAGTAAATTCTTTCCAGTTTTTATTTCCATTCTCCCAGATATAAATTGCTGTATTTCTCATTTCTTTGTCAGTAGGTAATGAATCAACATCAAGAATAATTCTATATACCATTCTTTGATTGTTTAAATAACTAATGTCTTGTTTCTCAGTTATTCTATATTTTAAAATTTCTGATTTTTTTTCTGAATTTGATTGGCAACTAATAAGTAACAAACTGATTAAAATTGCATTAAGTAGATTTTTCATAATATTTTATTTTATAGTTTCTGTTTCCTGTGCTTGCCTATAACTATTGTATAACCGCACCCCCATGGCATATATTTTCATTATGTATGAAGCACATAGTTTCGTTAATCATCTGAATATTAATAAAATGATGAGCAAGGCCGTATTTTGATGGTTTAGATAACATAATTGTGAGCTAAAGGTATACTTTTTTTGAAATCTAAGCTAAACCTCAAAAATATTGAGAACAAAGAGGTAATTCATAATTCAATAATCCCCTAATCGTCCGGTTTACCAGCCCATGAATATCCAATATGGAAGCCCGAAAAAGAATAGGAAGCGATACATTCCACAATAAGGAAAATCAATCCCTTAGGGCAAAATACTCACGATTATCTTCGAAGGAAAATCTTTAGAAAAATAAACTTTCTGTGTAGCTTTTATAAAATCCTTTTCCTTTGCTTTGTAAATATTGGTAAAAGTTTGTGGGTTGCTATCGAAAAAGGGAAACCAGCTACTCTGGATTTGGATCATGATGCGATGGCCTTTTTTGAAGGTATGAAAGACGTCTTGTAGTTCAAGCTTAATGTTGGAAACTTTGCCCGGCACGAAGGGTGAAGGGTTTTCAAGGCTATTCCTGAATTTTCCGCGTAAGATATCTCCTCTAATCAACCTTTGATAGCCACCCATGACTAAGTTCTTGGGGTTGGGAATCGGGTTTGCCGCGGTATCCGGATAAACATCAATTATTTTGACTACCCAATCGGCATCTGTTCCGCTGGTAGAAACAAACAAATTAGCTAAACTAGGCCCGGCAAGGGTAACTTCATGTTGTAGACTGGGTGTTTCATAAACTAATACATCCGGTCTTCTGGAAGCAAAGCGTTGGTCTTCATCCATATAAGGACGATAATACATTTGTTTTGAGTCAATGATATGGCCGGTATAAGGAACCGGTTTCAGTGGATTGGCAAGGTATTCATCATAGGTCTGTTTGGCTGTTGCCGGTTTTTGTCGCAGCTGATGAGCAGCAGCAAGATAGAATGTTTTCTTCATCGCCTTTTTGGGAGGCCACTGGTCAAATTTTCTCCATTGGTCAACACCTGTATTGAACATCATGGCTTCGGGGAAGTCGGGTTTCCCTATTCCTTTTAAATAGTAGTCAAAAAAAGCCAATTCAATTTTTTTGCGATAGAATACGCTGGTGTTGGTTCCAAAATTCATGTCGCCCACTTGGTCTCCCTGTCGTCTGGCCCACCAGCCGTGTGGCCAGGGACCCATCACCAATAGGTTTGTCGCTTTCGGATTCTTCGCTTCGATGCTTTGGTAGGTATGCAAGGTGCCATAAAGATCTTCGCTGTCGTACCAACCGCCAACAGTCATTACGGCAGGCTTAATATGTTTGAAGTAGGGAAGTGTATTTCGGCTTTGCCAAAAGAAATCATAATTAGCATGTTTTATTACCTGATTCCAAAACGCTATTTGATTGTGGAAATACTTTTGGTTTACTTTTCGAAGGGGTTCCACAGCATTGAAGAAGGAATAGGCATCCGGTGAAGGACGTTGCAAGCGCTGTGGCCATTGTGTTGTCAGGCTATCTCTTTTTACGCCGAAGCTCGAGAAAAAGTTAAAGGCCATTTGCAGAGACAATGCACCATGATGATGCATGTCGTCATCCACGAACCAATTGGCGATAGGTGCCTGCGGAGAAACCGCCTTTAGGGCCGGATTTGCATCGATGCAAGCCATGGCTGCATAAAACCCGGGATAAGAAATTCCGAACATGCCCACTTTTCCATTATTATGTTTCAGGTGTTTGACCATCCAGCCAATTGCATCAAAGGCGTCACTGCTTTCGTCTACCTGCTTTTTGCTGGTTTTGTTGGGAATGTAGGGCCGCATATTGACGTAATGACCCTCTGACATAAATCTTCCGCGAACATCCTGATATACAAAAATGAATTTGTCTTTGGCCAGTTCCACCGGCAGTCTGCGAAACTCACCTTTCCCGTATGGGGCGCAGGAATAGGGGGTTCTCCATAAAAGTATGGGATAGTTCACAGTAGTGTCTTTTGGCGTATAAACCACTGTATATAGTTTAATGCCGTCGCGCATGGGAATTCGATACGAAGTCTTGGTATAGTTATCCTTTACGGAAAATTCCTGCTGTGCCTTGGCCGGAGTCAAAAACATTGCTGAACAAATCAGCAATACAAACATTGAAATGTGTTTAAGCCTTTGCATGATAATGAATTATAAAAGTATAAAACTTCTGAAAACCACCTAAGATTATTGGCTGAAATTGCATTTTTCCTATTTCAACGCACGATAAATCCAAGGCCTTTAAATTAAGTGCCTAAATTAAGTTATTTTCTGAACCGCCAATAATACTTAATGATGAAAAAAAGCGGCTTCGCTATATGTAAAGCGGCTTGCTCCCGGAATTTGAAAATTTAAGCATCCATTTCATTCACCTCTACCATCGGATCGATATAGTCAGAGATGGGTCGGCAGGTACAGAGATTTCGATCGCCAAAGGCATCATCGATTTTGGCAACGGGGGTAAAATACTTGTTCTCACGAACCCACTCCAGCGGAAACGCCGCCTTCTCGCGACTGTAAGGAAAAGAATAATTACTGTCAATAAGCATCTCAACAGTATGAGGGGCGTTACAGATCACATTGTTTTTACGCTCTGCCATTTCTTCTTCCACTTCTCGAATTTCCTCACGGATGGCTTTCATGGCTTCAATGAAGCGGTCAAGGTCTTCGAGAGGCTCGCTTTCGGTGGGTTCTACCATCAATGTTCCATGAACCGGAAACGCCACGGTAGGAGCGTGGAAACCATAGTCCATCAATCGTTTGGCGATTTCAATCACCTCAATACCAGCAGTTCGGCTAAAAGCATTACAATCGAGTATCATTTCGTGGCCAACACGACCATTTTTGCCCGTATAAAGAATAGGGTAGGAGTCCTTCAGGGCTTCTTTTAGGTAGTTTGCATTGAGAATAGCCATTTTGGTCGCTTCTTTTAAGCCTGTTTTTCCCAGCATTTTCAGGTAGCCATAGGAAATCAATAAAACCAGCGCACTGCCATAAGGAGCCGAAGATACTGCCGTGATTCCCAGCTTACCTCCTGTTTTTACAAATATATGTTTTGGCAAGAAAGCTTTCAGGTGAGCAGCCACGCCAATGGGACCTACTCCGGGGCCACCGCCACCGTGAGGGATGCCAAAAGTCTTATGCAGGTTTAGGTGGCAAACATCTGCTCCGATAAATCCGGGATTCGTTAAGCCCACCTGTGCATTCATATTGGCACCGTCCATATATACCTGGCCACCATTGTCGTGAATGATCGCTATAACATCGCGAATGGCTTCTTCAAAAACACCATGAGTAGAAGGATAAGTAATCATCAGGGCAGCGAGTTCTTCTTTATGTTCTTCCGCCTTTTGGCGAAGGTCGTCAATGTCGATATTCCCGTTCATGTCGGTTTTAACAACAATTACCTTCAATCCTGCCATGGCAGAGCTCGCCGGATTGGTTCCATGAGCAGATGCCGGAATCAGGCAGATATTCCGCTGAAATTCGCCCTGGCTGTGAAGATAAGCCTTGATAAGCATAAGCCCCGCATATTCACCGGCGGCTCCTGAATTGGGCATAAACGACATGGCGGAAAATCCGGTTATCTCGCAAAGTATTTTTTCCATCTCCTTGATAACCAATTGGTAGCCTTTGGCCTGATCAATGGGAACAAAGGGATGAATGTCTGTGAATTCGGGCCAGCTGACGGGCAGCATTTCCGAGACGGCATTTAGTTTCATGGTGCAAGACCCCAGAGGAATCATGCTGCGATTAAGTGCCAAATCTTTGTTCTCCAACGACTTCAGATAACGCATCATACGGGTTTCTGAATGGTATTGCCGGAATACAGGATGATTGAGAAAATCGCTGGTTCTTAGTAAGTTGAACGGGATGTGTGAAGCAAGGTTTTCTTCCACTTCACCAAATAAAACCTTATGAGTGCTTTTGTCACTTAATCCGGCAAACAAGGAAAGGATGGCTTCCACATCTGCACGGCTAGTCGTCTCATCTAGGCTGATACCAATACTTTTATCATCAAAATACCGGAAGTTGATTTCTTGAGTCAGGGCTTTTTCGCGAAGGAGATTGGGATCGAGATGAGCAGGAAGTTTAACAAGTAGCGTATCGAAGAAATATTTTGTTTGCACTTCAATACCGATATCTTCCAGGTTTTTCGCCAGGTCAACACCCAAAGAATGTATTTCTTGTGCAATGGCTTTTATCCCATCTTTTCCGTGGTAAACAGCATAAAACCCTGCCATGATAGACAACAAAGCCTGTGCAGTACAAATATTGGATGTGGCTTTTTCGCGTTTGATGTGCTGTTCTCGTGTTTGCAAGGCCATGCGTAAGGCGGCTTTCCCGTTGATGTCTTTGGATATCCCTATGATGCGGCCGGGTATTTGACGTTTATAAGCTTCGGTAGTAGCAAAAAAGGCGGCATGGGGCCCACCGTAACCCATAGGAACTCCCATGCGCTGCGAAGAACCAAAAACAACGTCTGCACCCCATTCGCCGGGAGGTGTCAATAAGGCGAGACTTAGGATATCAGCAGCTACGGCAAGGGGAATGTCTTTCTCTTTCGTCTTGGCAGCGAGATCGGAATAATCCACTATTTCACCCTTTTGGTTGGGGTATTGTACCATACATCCAAACACAAGCTCATCCAATTCAAATTCAGCATGATCCTCAATCAGTAATTCAATTGCGCTGGAATCTGCCCTGGTCTTTAAGACTTCGACCGTTTGGGGAAAAAGATCTTTTGAAACCAGAAAAACATTGGCTCCTTTTTTGGCAAGTGCACGCGGACGTGCATTATAAAGCATCAGCATGGCTTCAGCAGCAGCAGTGCCTTCATCCAACAGGGAAGAGTTGGCAAGGGGCAAGCCGGTGAGATCGGCGACCATGGTTTGAAAATTAAGCAAAGCTTCCAGGCGGCCTTGCGAAATTTCAGCCTGATAAGGTGTGTAAGAAGTGTACCAACCCGGATTTTCGAATACATTCCTTAATATTACGGGAGGGACAATGATATTATAATAGCCCAGGCCAATGTATGATTTAAAAACCTTATTCTGCTTGGAAATCGCCTTAATGTGGCTCAAATAGTTGTATTCACTGATGCCTTCCTCCAAATCCAGCTCTTCAGCTAAGCGGATATTCTCCGGTACGGTCTCATCAATTAATTGATCAACCGAATGAAGTCCCATCTTCTTTAACATAATGGCCACATCGTGTTTTTGTGGCCCATTGTGACGGTTTAAAAAGTTATTTTCAATCATATACTTTATTTTTATCGGAATACTTTCCTTACATTAATAAACTAAAGGTCAAAAGACTTCATGTCCACGCAAAGGTGTTGCAAATTTAAGACTATTTGGAATGTAGGTTAGCTATTTATGCATGATATCCTAGGCGTTTTACGTAAATTGTTGGCTACTTGAATCAAAAAAAAAGGAGCACTCGCTGGAGGCTCCTTTTTTTTTGATTGATAAACAATTATTCGTTAATTCTCATTTTGTAGAACGACCTGTATACGAAAACCAGGGCAACGGCCAGGAAAGCGATTCCCACATAAGGTGCTATAGACCTAAATTGGGGAGAAATAGCCATTTCCATGGCCAGCAATCCGAACAGGGTTGTAAATTTAATCACGGGGTTCAATGCCACAGATGAGGTGTCTTTGTATGGGTCGCCGACGGTATCGCCAACCACAGAAGCGGCATGTAGTTCTGTTCCTTTTTCCTGCATGTCCACTTCAATTACTTTTTTGGCATTATCCCAGGCGCCACCGGCATTAGCCATAAAAATAGCTTGGTACAAACCAAAGAAAGCTATGGACAACAAATATCCGATAAATAGCGAAACGGGCAGGGAATGAGAAATGATATCTGCTGTGCTCATTCCTTTCACGAGACCCACGGGAGCTGCCAAAAACGCAAATGCAAGGGCAAAGGAGAATAAAGCAATGAAAATATTCCACATTCCTTTTTGCGCATAAACTGTACAAATCTGGACGACCTCTTTAGATTTGGAAATGTCTGCTTTCCTTTCAGCATTGGGATCCAGGTTAATATTTTGGCGGATATATTCTGTAGCCCGAGCTGCACCAGTAGTAACGGCCTGAATGGAAGCACCTGTAAACCAGTATATAACAGCTCCTCCCAATAAGAATCCCAGCACAGTATAGGGGTTTAACAGATTCAAAATCTCTTCCGGTTCAATACCCAGGGTGTGTTTAATGACTAAAACAAGCGAGAAAATCATCGTGGTGGCTCCCACAACAGCCGTACCAATCAGTACAGGTTTTGCAGTGGCCTTAAAAGTATTTCCTGCACCATCATTGGCTTCCAGGAAATATTTTGCTTTCTCAAAATCAGGTTTGAACCCAAAATCTCTTTCTATTTCAGGGGTAACCGTTTCTATATTTTCTTCAATCAGCGAAAGCTCATAAATAGATTGTGCATTATCGGTAACCGGACCATAACTGTCCACTGCAATGGTTACCGGCCCCATACCAAGGAATCCGAAAGCTACCAGGCCGAAAGCGAAAATAGAAGGATAGATCATGAAATTACTCAAGCCATAGGTACTGGCAAAATAGCCTATGAACATAAGGAGGAAGAATACCATCCCCTCCCAGAAAGCACTAAAGTTTCCTGCAACCAAACCTGAAAGAATATTTAGGGAGGCCCCTCCTTTTTTGGAAGCTTCAACCACTTCTTTTACATGCTTGGATTTAGTGCTGGTAAAAATTTTTGTAAACTCAGGAATTAAAGCGCCACCCAAGGTTCCGGCACTGATGATGATAGATAAGGTAATCCACAAATTATGGGGTAAACCACTGATGATAAGATAACTTGCTGCAAAAGTAGCGATAATGGAGATGATAGAGGTGATCCAAACGAGAGAGGTCAGTGGTGCCTCGAAATCTAAATCATCGGCGTCCTTGTATTTAGCGTTTGTAATGGCGTTATTAATCCAGAAAGAAAATACAGAAGTCAGCACCATAAGTATCCTCATGACAAAGATCCATGTTAGTAATTCAACTTGAATAGATGTTTTGAAAACGGCAAGTACAATAAATGAGATCAAAGCCACACCTGTTACACCGTAAGTTTCAAAACCGTCTGCTGTAGGACCTACACTGTCACCGGCATTATCGCCCACGCAGTCGGCAATGGTGCCAGGGTTGCGGGGGTCGTCTTCACCAATTTTAAAGATTACTTTCATCAGGTCAGATCCAACATCAGCAATTTTTGTGAAAATACCGCCTGCAATCCTTAATGCCGAAGCACCCAGAGATTCGCCAATGGCAAAACCAATAAAACTGGCACCGGCATACTGACCCGGGACGAAAATAAGAATGATCAGCATCATCGTCAACTCCAATGAAACAAGCAAAACGCCGATACTCATCCCTGCTGTGATAGGTATATTATGCAATTTTATTGGTTTTCTTTCCAATGAGGCAAAAGCCATGCGGGAGTTGGCCAGGGTGTTCATCCGTATTCCAAACCATGCAACACTATAGGATCCCAATATTCCAAGTACAGTCCATCCAAGAATCATTAAAACGCCGCCAATTCCGAAATGTCCTCCCGAAAGGAAGCCGAAATAAAAAGCAACGATAGTACCAATAATAGCAAAAAGAATGGCCAAGAACTTTCCTTGTTGAATAAGGTAAGTTTTTCCGGTTTGATAAATAACATCGGCCACATCCAGCATTGATTTATGTGCACCGATATTTTTTACTTTTTTATACTGGTACCAGCCAAACAGAAAACCTGCTAGGGTAACAAGGAAACCCCAATAAAGGATGGTTTCCGATTTCATGCCGTCAGGAATAACCAAATCGGCTTCACTGGCCATGGAAAATGCCGGAATGGCAAATAAGGCTAATAGAGAGAATAATTTTTTCATGTTACTTCATGATTTAGTTGAAATTATTGATTTAAAACGATTGCGCTACGATTGGGTTATGATTAGGCAAATATATAAATTCGTCTAAAACCGCAAATATCAATTTCTGATAAATGAAAATATTTTTCAACAATAGTACAAATACAAGTTGCTTGTGGTATGATAATCTGTTGATTATGTATGTGTTTGGGTTGTTTATAAATTAGAGCGAAAGTTTCTAAACAAATTGTTAGTAAATTCGCTGGTTTAAATTTGCTGTTTTCATAGCAGCAACTGAACTTATTTCTACTTTAGTCCCTTATTTAGATAAGAACATGAAAAAAATCCGGATGGAAATTGTCGGTATGTCGTACAGCCAATCACAAAGTGGAGCTTATGCACTAATATTAGGTGTATCAGGCCAAGAAACACGTTTACCGATAATTATTGGAGGATTTGAGGCACAAGCCATTGCCATTGAGATGGAAAAGATGAAACCTACCCGTCCGTTAACGCATGATCTCTTTAAAAACTTTGCTTCTCAGTATGGTGTTACTATCAAGGAGGTGGTGATAAATAAATTCGAAGAAGGTATATTTTACTCCAAACTGGTTTGCGAACGGGAAGGGGAGTTGAGCGAAATTGACAGCCGTACTTCTGATGCCATCGCATTATCATTGCGTTTTGGATGCCCCATTTATGCATTTGAGTCTATTGTTGATGAAGCAGGAATTGTGATATCGGATGATCCGAGTGAGGAGTCACTGGAGCAAGATGAGGTAGATGTTGAAACTGATTCTTACTTCGACGAATTCTTGTTGGAGGAAATTGAGGAAATGCTCCAAAAGGCCATCGAAGAAGAAAATTATGAGGAAGCTTCACGTCTTCGTGATGAAATAAAACGGAGAAAGCTGAAAAATTAGGATGTCTTTTTTGTCTCCCGGCATTTCCTGGATTATGGGTATGTATACTGGATTTATTTGGAAAAGCTGAATCATTGATAAGCTTTTCCTTTTTTTAACAAGATTTACCGAAATGAAACAATATTTAAACCTTTTGCAAGATGTAATGAGCCAGGGGGTTCAGAAAGGCGATCGAACCGGCACGGGTACAAAGAGTGTGTTTGCTTACCAAATGCGTTTTAATTTGCAGGAAGGTTTTCCTTTGTTGACCACAAAGAAACTGCATTTAAAATCAATTATTTATGAGCTTTTATGGTTTTTAAAAGGGGATACAAACATTAAATATTTGACACAAAATGGAGTAAAAATTTGGAATGACTGGGCTGATGAAAACGGTGACCTGGGCCCTGTTTACGGGGCTCAATGGCGAAACTGGAATGGCGAAGGCATCGACCAGATAAAGATCGTTGTGGATCAGATAAAGAACAATCCTGACAGCCGACGGATGATTGTTGCGGCCTGGAATCCTTCCGTATTGCCTGCCTCTAATAAAACTTTTAGTGAAAATGTTGCTATCGGCAAGGCGGCATTGCCACCATGTCATGCCTGGTTTCAGTTTTATGTTGCAGAAGGTAAATTGTCGTGCCAGTTGTATCAGCGAAGTGCTGATATCTTTTTGGGCGTTCCATTCAATATCGCATCTTATGCGTTGCTCACCATGATGATGGCGCAGGTATGCGGATTGCAAGCCGGAGATTTTGTTCATACGCTGGGTGATGCCCATATTTATTTGAATCATATGGATCAGGTGAAACTACAGCTTGGTCGCGAAGCCAGGAAACTTCCCCGAATGGAAATAAACCCTGCAATACAGGATATTTTCTCCTTTCATTTTGAAGATTTTCAATTAAAGGATTACAATCCTTATCCGCATATTAGCGGAGATATTTCTGTATAGTGATTTATAAAATTCCAAAAAACAATAAACAAATTACAAATAATGACCAAATTACAAGCTCGAAATTCCAAAGCGCCTAATCCTTCATTTTGGAAGCTGGATTTTAAGATTTGGAATTTATTTGAGATTTGTGATTTGAGTATTGAATTTTCTTGTCATATCACTATGTGCGCCCCTTTTTCCGGGGGTGCTGGGTCTCGGAAAGACAGTTTCTTTTCTGTAGTGACCCTTCATCCTTTTAACCTTTCAATCCTTCAACCATGAAGAAACAAATTTCCATTATTGTAGCCATCGCCGAGAATTCCGCCATCGGAAAAGACAATAAACTGCTTTGGCATATTTCCGAAGATCTGAAACGATTTAAAAGGCTTACCAAAGATCATTTTGTGGTGATGGGGAAGAATACCTATTTCTCTTTACCCACCAGGCCTCTCCCCAAGCGAACCAATTTGATTATTACCGATGTGGCCAATGAACAAATCGATGATTGTTTAATGGCCTATTCTATTCAGGATTCCATTGAAAAAATGGATGCTGAGGGAGAGAATTTTATCATTGGAGGTGGTTCAATTTACGCGCAATTTATGCCCATAGCTGATAAACTCTATATCACCCGTGTGCATAAAGATTTCGAAGCAGACACATTTTATCCTGAAATTTCAAATAATGAATGGCAACTTATTGAAAAACAAGATATAAACAACGATACTCAAAATGACTTTAGCTATTCTTTCGAAACCTATTTGAGGAAATAGAAGAAGATGAGGAAGCCTTTTCAGCCCAGGCTCCTGATTATTGTTGTCTGAAGAATTTGAGAATAAGTGATGCTGTGAAATCCATTAATGTTGGACTTTTTCCAATGCCTTGGGATCGTGTTTATATTTGAATAAGAACACAAAACTAATAGCAATTACCAAAGCATAGGCGGCAAAGGTAAACCAGATATCAGGCCAGTTTCTATGCCCGTCATGTGTAAAGTAATCTACGATCCAGCCGCTTCCCATACTTCCTATGAAAGCTCCTAAGCCATTGGTCATTATCATAAACAAACCTTGTGCGCTGGCCCTGATTTTTTTAGGTGCTTCTAATTCTACAAACAATGAGCCGGATATATTGAAAAAATCAAAGGCCATCCCATAAATAATCATTGATAAGATCAACCACATCAATCCTCCTCCGGGGTTGCCAATGGCAAAAAGGCCAAAACGAAAAACCCAGGCGATCATACTCATAATCATAACCTTTTTAATACCAAACTTCTTCAAAAAGAAAGGAATGGTCAGGATGAAAAGAGTCTCAGACATCTGTGAAACCGACATGAGGACACTGGGATGCAATACCGCAAAGCTATCTTTAAAATGATTGGCAAAATCATGCAGAAAAGGTTCCCCGAATGTATTCGTTATTTGTAGGGCGGCTCCCAGTAGCATCGAAAAGATGAGAAAAATACTCATCTTCCTTTGTTTAAATAACACAAAAGCATCCAGACCCAGTGATGAAATGAAGGATTGGCTCTTGCCCTTGTATTCGGGAGGGCAAACCGGCATGCTGAATGAATAAAGACCCATGGCGATTGCTGCGCCGGCACTCAGGTATAATTGGACAGGGCTTACCGTCCAACCAAATAAATCAATTACCCACATGGCAGCTATGAAGCCGATCGTTCCCCACACACGAATAGGAGGGAAGCTTTTGACCACATCAAAACCATTTCTTTCTAATATACTGTAAGACACTGTGCTATTTAGTGCGATGGTAGGCATATAAAACATCGAAACACCCAGCATAATCCAATATAAAGTGTCAAAATCGTGAACAAAAGCTGCACAAATCAACAAAAGCCCATTAATGAGGTGGCTTATCCCCAACACCCGTTCTGCATTTATCCAACGGTCAGCAACAATACCCAACAAAGCCGGCATGAATAAGGAGGCAATGCCCATGGTCGCATAAATGCTTCCCACTTGGCCACCACTAAAGTGGAGGGTGACAATCATGTAGCCTCCCATAGAAATTAACCATGCACCCCAAACAAAAAACTGTAAGAAGTTCATTATCGTAATCCGGCTTTTTATCCCCATATTATTTTTCAGGTTAAGAGGCGCAAATGTAAACTAAAATCCAGCAAAGAAAAAATACGAGAGCCTAACCCATAGGTCACACGCATCATTTCAAAAAATGAAAACCTAAATAAAATTTGCGCTTTGCCATTATTGGAAATGATAGTTAAATAGAGGCCTATTGCTTAGAAAGAAGCTTTTGAATGTTAGCTTTCATTTTCTCAAATTCAGCACGGTCGTAAAGGCGCGTTAAAAATGCAATTGTTCCATTTTGATTGATAACAACATTCCGGGTAACACCACTGGTTTTATTCGCAAATTGCTGAAAGATGGCAGCTTTCGGATCTAAGGCAAAGGGATAACTTACCTTCATCTCTTTTTTAAATGCCAACACTTTAGCCAGTGGTTCATCAAAATCAACACCAATAAGCATAAAGTTTTTGTCTTTATTTGGCTGCCAAATCTCACGCTCTAAATGCGGCATTTCTTTGCGGCAAACCGAACACCAGCTGGCAGTAAACTGAAGCACAACCACTTTCCCACGAAGTTGGTTGAGGGTGACAGTAGTGCCATCCGTTAGATGAAGCGAAATGTTAGGAACCTTGTCGCCAATCTTTACATGATATCCCCTATCTGTCTGTTTTTGTGCCACAGCACTTAAACTACCAATCAATAGAAGCACACTTAGAAATAATGATCTCATGAAGCTTTAAGTTTAAAAAAGATATAATAAGTTGTTGATGCAAATATAAAATTCTTTACTGAGGTGGGGATAGTTTCATTGCCTTTTTGAAAAGACAAACAAATGTTCAATATATTTGTGCTCATTTCGAAAAACGAAGAAGCAAGTAGGCTCAATGTTTAGTAGGAGTAAATTAGGATAAAGCGGTTAAGCAAACCTCTGATTTTAGGAGACTAAATTTAAAATTCAGGCAAAATTATTGCTATCATTAATTATCATTAAAATATAAACATCAGATTTATGGATACAAAAGAAGTAGGATTTAACTCTAAACTGATCCATGCCGGTGGCGTGGACGATGCCTTTGGAAGTGCGGTAACCCCTATCTATCAAACGTCAACTTTTCGGTTTAAAAGTGCCGACCATGGTGCTAAATGTTTTACCGGTGAAGAAGATGGTTACATCTACACACGACTGGGGAACCCAACTATCGACGACCTCCAAAATACCCTGGCTGAACTTGAAAATGGTTATGGCGCAGTAGTTACTTCTTCGGGGATGGCTGCTGTAAACAATGTGTATATGGCACTGCTGGGGTCAGGTGACCATATGATCAGTCATAATTCGGTATACGGTCCATCACGGAGTATTATGGAAAAGTTCTATCCTAAATTTGGACTGGAGAGTTCTTTTGTTGATTGTACAAACCTGGAAAACATTGCAAAAGCCATTCAGCCCAATACAAAATTGCTCTATCTGGAAACGCCTGCAAACCCTACCATGGGTATAACGGATATCATTGCTGCTTCGGAACTGGCTCATAAGCATAATATACTAGTTTGTGTTGATAATACTTTTTGCAGCCCATACCTTCAAAAACCGCTTGATCTAGGTGCTGATATTGTCTTACATTCCATGACAAAATTTATAAATGGTCATGCTGATATAGTTGGTGGGGCGGTGATTTCTAAAACCAAGGCATTACATGTCCATATGAGCTATGTGATGAAAAATATTGGCTTTAATATGGATCCACATCAGGCTTGGTTAACCAGAAGAGGACTGAAAACACTTGCTGTTCGTATTGATAAGGCTCAGGAAAATGCCCGTAAAGTGGCGGAATTCCTTGAAGTTCACCCCAAGATAGCATCGGTATTATATCCGGGATTAAAATCGCATCCGCAATACGAGCTGGCAGCAAAGCAGATGAAGGGACCCGGTTCGATGATCTCTTTCGAGGTAAAGGGTGGTATTGAAGCAGGTAAAAAAGTCATGGACAATGTTCAGTTGGCATTGCTTGCTGTTTCGTTGGGGGGTATTGAAACCCTGATTCAACATCCTGCCTCCATGACGCATTCCAAGCTTTCAAAGGGTGAAAGGGAAGAAGGGGGCATTACTGATGGCTTGATACGTTTATCCCTTGGCATTGAAGATCCGGAAGATATTATTGCTGATCTGGATCACGCTTTATCATTTGTTTAATCGGATTATTTGAAGTTTATAAAACCCGCTATTCAACAAAGGCGGGTTTTTTTATGTATTGTATTGCTAAAATTGCCAGTATCAGCAAAATAAATTCTTTTCCGTGCCTTTTCGGAGATTTAATACATGAAAAAGAGAAGAAAAACAACGATGATTTCCTTATTGTGGAGATAAGGAGGTTAATTCTGGCAAATTCACCGGCTAAACAATGGAATCTTTTAATTTTTGCTATTTTTGCATTTCATGATCAGCCCCCACCGGCTAATAATTGAATGCCGGATTGTATTATAAATTGTGTAAAATGGAAACAAAAGACCAGATCAATCAAAATCCTGATGCTTTACTTTCAAAGCAAGCGCAGGAGGAGAAGACTGAAGCTGTTAAACAAACAGCTGACGACCATGCAGATCCCTCTGACAAGGTTCAAACAGTAGAAACAGGCATCCGTCAGGAAGAAAAACAACGTATTGTCGAACTTATTAGCAGTCCTGTTGCTAGTTCTGCTGAAAAAGAGCCAAAAGCTGTAAAGCCAAAAAAGAAGAAAAAACTGATTCCTAAAAAACTTGAAAATCAGATTCTCGATTTGCTACGAGATTCAGGAATTAGTGAAAACAAAAAAGTCAACGGCAAAGCTTCAAAGCAGAAGTCGAAAGTACTTGTTGAAACCAAGTCTTCACATTTGGTAATTTCTGAAACAGAACGAAGTCTCATACTAAGTTTGATTAGCGATTTTTCCCACAAGCCGATACCTTCAGATCCTGATTCCAGCGATTTGGAAGAAGTGGATTTCAATGACTTGAACAAACAAGAACTTGTCGAACTTATAGAAGAAGTAGTCGGAGATAAAGACATCACCAAGATAAAGAAACAGGTGGCTCTTATTAAGGTCGCTTTTTATCACAGAAATAAGGAAGATCTTGAAAGCAAATTGCAGGCCTTTGTTGCCAGTGGCGGAAAAGAGGATGAATTTGAGCATGTTCATGATCCGTTGGAAAATCGTTTTGATCAGGCTTTTAGCATTTATAAGCACAATAAAGCAAAATATGCTGAATCTCTTGAAAAGGAGAAACAGCTTAATCTGGCGAAAAAACTTGAAATCCTGGAAGACCTCAAAGAACTCATCAATTCTGAAGAAACACTCAAAAAGACTTACGATGAGTTTAAAATTTTGCAGGATAAATGGAAAGCTGCTGGTCTTGTACCTTCCAACGAGCTAAACGATCTGTGGCAGAATTATCATTTTCTTGTTGAAAGATTCTTTGATAAAGTAAGAATTAACAAAGAGTTACGTGATCTTGACTTGAAAAAGAATCTAGAGCTGAAAATAGAACTATGTGGAAAAGCAGAAGAGCTTCTTTCGGAAGATTCTGTATTGAAATCGTTCAAATTACTTCAACAGTTCCATGATGAATGGCGTGAGATAGGACCGGTTCCCCGTGAAATGAAGGATGAAGTATGGGAGAGATTTAAAGCCGCAACGGATAAAATAAACCAAAGCAGGCGCGAACATTATAAGGAGCTACATGACGAACAGCAGGTAAATTACGAAGCCAAAGAATTGCTTTGCGAACAAATTGAAAGTTTCTTGGCCGAAAACGAACCTGCTTCGGTAAAAGAGTGGCAAAGAGCTACTGATAAACTGAATGAGCTACTTACTCTATGGAAATCTATAGGTCGGGCTCCCAAAGTTCATAATGATGAAGTATGGAAACGCTTTAAGACTTCCCTGGATCAGTTTTATGCTGCCAAACGCTCTTTTTTCTCCTCATTAAAGGAGCAACAGCTTGATAATTATAACCGCAAATTGGATCTTTGTGTTAGTGCTGAAGCCATAAAGCTGAGTGATGATTGGAAAAGAACAACCAAAGAATTAATAAACCTGCAAAAAGAATGGAAAGAAATTGGACCTGTTCCCCGGAAACATTCTGATAAGATATGGAAACGATTTCGCTCAGCTTGTGATGAATTTTTTAAACGGAAATCAGATTTTTACAAGAATAGTCATCATGAGGAAGAAGATAACCTGAAAAAGAAGCAAGTGATTATTGAATCCATTCTTAACTTTGGTGTCAAAGATGACAAAAAGGAAAATCTGGAAGCGTTGAAAGCTTTCCAAAAAGAATGGCTTGAAATAGGGCATGTGCCTTTCCATGAGAAGGATGTGATTTTTGCTAAGTATAAAGAAGCTTTTGATAAGCTGATGAATAAACTTGGTCTTAGCCACACCGAAATAAGTAACAGAGGCTTTAAAAGCAGGTTAGAGGTATTTAAAAATACTCCTGACGGGGAACACCGTTTGTTGAGAGAACGTTCTCAGATGCTTGCAAAACTAAATAAGCTAAAAGATGATATTATTTTATGGGAAAATAATATTGGCTTCTTCTCAAATTCAAAACAATCAAATGTGCTGAAGGCTGAGTTTGAAAAGAAGATCGACCGTGCGAAAAGTGATTTGGAAGGGCTAAAACAAAAGATAAAAATGATAGATGGCGAATTGTAGACCGCTAAGCATCTTCACCAAATTATCTAGGCCTAAAGCAAATCATTGGATGATTTTCGCTTCTTTCAGGCTGTAAGAAGTAGTTTGCCCTTTCACGACTTTTGAGAATTTGATGAGCCCAACATGGGGAGCAAAATAAAACTCTAATCTTGCCGTATCAGATGCTGATTCAGCTTTAATTACCTGGGTGTGATACACATTTGTATAGTCCTTATTGTTGAGTGAGAATGTGGGAAGTTCTTCAATGTTTGTATATAGTCCTTCCTGTCCGCCAAGACGCTGTTCCTCTCCCATAGGGTAGCCGGGTGCAAACGCCAATACAAAACTGCTATCATCCCAAAAAATGCGGTATAAATCATTCGATTTTTCATTATTAATCGGGCTAATCCCGGCAGTAATTATGCCTTTAGTTAAATGAAGGTCGTTCGTGTCATTCCACATTTCAATGGCATCATAGCTATAGGCTTCTCCCAGAGGATCTTTGACATGAAATCCGATATAGGTGGTGATCTTGCTTACAGCATAGTGATAAGTATCCCCGGTTTGGTCGTTTTGGTAGATCCAATTACTACCGACATCAAAGAAGCAATAGTCTTTAAACATTTGAGTAATATGATAATACGGACTCTGATTCTTAGTGGAGATAGTACAAGCACTAATTGAAAAGCCGAGCAGGACTAACAAAGTGATTTTGGAAAAAATAAATTTTTTAAATGAGGCTTTAGCAACGATCGACATATTGGGATTGATTTTTATTTATTTTTACAAAATTAAGATATAAATTTTGATATGTCAGGGAATACCTTCGGAAATATATTAAAAATCACAAGTTTCGGTGAGTCTCATGGAAAAGCCATCGGTGGAGTCATTGAGGGTTTTCCTGCCGGGATTACCATACAAGAAAAGCTTATTCAACAAGAACTTAACCGAAGACGTCCGGGTCAGTCGAAGTGGGTAAGCCCCAGGCAGGAAGCGGATCGTTTTGAAATTCTTTCCGGCGTTTTTGAGGGAAAATCCTTGGGTACGCCCATCGGTTTTATTATCTGGAACAAAGATCAGCATTCAGCCGATTATGGCCATCTTGAGAAAGCCTACCGGCCTTCTCATGCCGATTATACCTATCAAAAGAAATATGGAATTCGAGACCATAGGGGAGGAGGCCGTTCATCAGCTCGAGAGACTATTTCGCGTGTTGTAGCCGGTGCTTTTGCTAAAATCCTGCTTCAAGAGCTTGGAATTTCAATTCATGCTTATGTGAGTCAATTGGGAACAGTTCAACTGGATCATACACCGAAATGGGAGGATTTGGCACATGCTGAAGATTCCCCTGTACGTTGCCCTGATGAAAAAACCACTCAGGAAATGATCCGATTAATAGAAGATACAGCCAGGGAAGGAGACACCTTAGGTGGAAAAATTTCCTGTATCATTAAAGGAGCACCTGTTGGGCTTGGAGAACCCGTATTTGATAAACTTCATGCTGATTTGGGTAAAGCCATGTTAAGTATTAATGCGGTAAAAGGATTCGAATATGGATCAGGATTTTCGGCTGTTAGCATGAAGGGTTCTGAACACAATGATATCTTTGTGAAGAATGGAGAGGAATTGTCTACCCTCACCAATTATTCAGGCGGCATACAGGGCGGTATTTCTAACGGTAATACCATCTATTTCAATGTGGCTTTTAAACCCATCGCCACCATTATGAAATCTCAGCAATCATTTGATTCTGATGGAAATGAGATTGTCTTGGAAGGGAAAGGCAGGCATGATATTACTGTCGTCCCACGAGCCGTTCCCATTGTAGAAGCTATGGCATCCCTTGTTTTGGCCGACCATTATTTACGCAACCGGATTGCTGCCAAATCAGGGATTATCGACTAAAGTATTACATGCCTTGAAGTGGTTCAATAACAGTATTTTAAATTCCAAACAAACAATTCTGAAATTAGGGATAGGGTATCGTTAGTTTATTTTACCATTGGACTCGCTAACATCCCTTCCACATCTTTCAGATTTCCGTCGGTTGGAGCAGGCTTCAAATTAAGAATATGGGCAATGAGCGAATACAAATCAACATTTTCAAAAACCGGCTGCTTATAATCTTGTTTAAAAGTCGGTCCTGCAGCATAAAAAATGGCATGCATGGCTCGCCAGTCGTTATCATATCCATGCGTTCCTTTTCCATGACCAATCTTCCACGACCAATAAATGCTCCATCCCGGATCAGCGACTAGGGTAATATCATGTGTTCGTACATTATGTCCATAGTGCAGACGAGAAGGCAGGCTGTCATGTTTCCAGACCTGTAAATGTTTCACTCTCTTTAGCATCGCATAGACCTTCGCCAGTCGTCCCGTTTTAACTTTTAAATTATATACCGGATTGCCACCGTCCATAATGGCCAAATCAGCGGTGTCAACCCATCGATTGAGAATAATCTGTTTGTCATCGCTGATTTTTCCCATTCCGTGGTCAGAGGTAATAATGAAATTTAATTGAGAAAAAACAGATAGTTTTCTCATGGCAGTAAAATATTGTCCCAGCCACTTGTCAAGTTGTTCGACCATGGCAATTGTTTGTTTACCTCCCGGACCAAAATGATGGCCAGTTCCATCAGGCTCAGGATAATACCATAGAATTAAGTGAGGTCGAATGTTATTGGGGAGCGAAAGCCAGCGCACCAAGCTGTCTATCCTTGATGTAAATGCTAAGGTTTGATTATAGGTGTACCACCGATCGGGACGTATGCCTTGAATAGGCGCTTCGGAGCCTACCCAAAAGAGTGTAGCGGTTTTAAAGCCTTGTTTTTTAGCAGTATTCCAAATGGGTTCGCCTCCATAGAATGAAGCATCTCTCACCGTAGCCCGATCGGAAATATTGTAAGTTCGGTTTAAATCATCGGCATAAAAACTGTTCAGGACAATATCATGATGATCAGGGTATAAACCTGTTGCCATGCTATAATGGTTGGGAAAGGTTTTGCTCGGAAAACTAGGCTTCATCTCTGCAAAAACTCCTGCCCGTTTCAATGAATCCAAAACCGGGGTATTGGCTTTATCAGGATAATCCCAGCGAAACCCATCCAACGATAGCATAATGACATAGGGCTGCTTCTTTCCTGATTGCTTGTCTTTATTTTGTGCTTGACAAGCTGTTAATCCAAGGCTTATTATAAGCAGGATGACTAGTGATGGACGAAATGAAAACTTATGGCTCATATATTTATTTTGGACTTCAACCAAGGCAAATAAAAAGCCATTCGTAACATACGAATGGCTTTTTATATCGGTTTGTTAACCCTTTAATAAAATTAGTTAAACTTATATCTGAGGGTAATCATGGCTTGCCATCTGGAACCATATATACCGGAATCGTTTACGTAATAGGCTTTATTGTCTTTAGGGGCGACAAAACTGAAAGTAGGCAGCGTTTTTGCTGTTGAGGCAGTGCCGGGATCGACAATCATCTTTTCAAACTTGATTATTTGTAGATTCCCGTATGGGGCATAGTAACGAATACCCCATTTTTTGTTGAGCAAATTACCTACGTTGAAGATATCAAGAGCTATCTGCAAAGTTTGACTTTTATCAGCATGGTTCACAAATAAATCCTGAGTAAGTTTCAGGTTAAAGACGTTTGTGAAAGGCAGGCGTGAAGCATTCCTTTGAGCATAAGATCCTCGGTGAGCAGAAAGATATTTATCTGACGAAATGAAGCTGTTTAATGCAGCCCATTGCGCATCTTGCTGTGAAGCGGTACCCTTAAATACAATATCACTTTTATTAGCAGGGATATAGATTAACTCTGGTCCGTTATAGGCTTCATTGGTAAAGTATCCATGATAGTCATTGTATATGTATGAGAAAGGCTGACCTGATTGACCATTATAATACAGGGAAATTCCTGTTCTTAAATGTTTCAGATATTCTTTCTGATAAGATACATAAGCAACGATACGATTTCCGAGGCTGAAAGAGGAAACACCTAATTGAGCATCGTTTCTTGGAACGGGGCTTGAAACAAGGTAATTCCACTGAGAAGAGTTTTGTGAGCTGGTTCCGTCAAAAACACTTTCAGATTTACCATAAGTATAGGCAATACTGGCCGATAGATTGTTGGTAAAAGTTTTCCTTAATTGGAAAGTAGCATTGTAGGCATAACCTTTATTGGTATTGCCGCCTAACATAATTTGCCCGTAATCACTGGCGATACCATTATGATAGGTTTTATATAATGGTCGCGTGTCAGGAGTTCCGGTAGCATTGCCCCAAGCGGATTTAACATTCACATCTTTCCAGAGCACATTAATTAATGTTTTGGTGTAAAGCAAATCAATGGTGGCAACAACTCCGCCCGGAAGTTTGTAATCGGCAGCAAGACTTGTTTTCCACATTTGTGGATTTTTGAAGTTTTTTGTATATAAGTCAATTTGGCTTCCTGTAGGCAGACCGGCTGGTCCTTTTGATTGGGTTTGCCAGTCGGGGTTGAATGTTTCAGTATTATATACCTTATAGTCACCGATAACCATTCCATTGTTGGTATATGAACCACCTAGCCATACAAATGGTGCTCTTGAAGTAAAGATTCCTGAACCTCCGCGAACTTGTAACGTGTTATCACCAAAGACATCCCAGTTGAAACCGATACGGGGTGAGAACATAAGTTGGGTACCGGGCATGTGTCCGGCTTGCGCACCTTTCATGTCATATACTGCTTCCAGTTTTGGAATAACAGTTTCATTAAATCCGGGTATAACTTTGGGCTCAGTCAAATACTTAGGCATGTCAATACGAAGCCCAGCCGTAATTTTCAGGTTATCATTAACCTGAATTTCATCCTGAGCATATAATCCGAACTGCATGGCATTAAAAGCAGCTGCAGCGGCAGATCCATCACCTCTGATATTGTCAATTAATGAATATCCAAGTTCATAAGTAGCGGCTGGATCGTTATTCAGGAATGAAGCTAAACTATTATATGAGTAAGTTCCAAATGCCTTTCTTATAAATAGATTGTAAATGTTGTAATACTCAACGTTGGTACCTAGTGTGATCGTGTGCTTCCCCGCATAAATCTGGAAGTTATCAGTAAAAGTGAAGATCTTCTGATCTAATTTGTTTCCGGTTGAATAAACTTCACTACCAAAATTAATTCTCCCTTGTCCATCAGATATTGATACGCGCGGGAAAGGACTACCCATTGGACCTCGGTCATCAAGTGTACTGGTATAACCAATTTTCAGATCATTGGAATATTTATTACCAAAGGTGCTTTTTAATTCAGTGGCGAATGAAGATGTAGTGGTTGGGAATAAGATACCGGCATTTCCAAAATAGATGTTTCTACTATTTGAACGAGAGGGACTTGTTTTTACACCATGATTGTACTGATAGCGGAACATTAGTTTCTGTGTTTTACTGATGTTATAATCAAAACGGGCTAAAAATATTTTCCCGTCCAGGGTGCTGCTATTATTTAAATAGGCACCGGCATCATATCCGTATTTCGATTTTAACATACTGCCCAGCGCGTCAATTTCGGCTTGCGTAGAATTACCTAAATAATCAGCAAAAATAGAGGGCTGTGGAGTTACGTCTTTCTGAAATTCAGCATTAACAAAGAAAAATAATTTGTTCTTAATAATGGGTCCCCCCAAAGTAAGGCCGTAAGTTTTAGCGGTGAAATCAGGAAGCTTGGTGCGATCTGCTGCAGCCACGTCTCCAGGGGTTTTCCCTGCTAAATTTTGATTACGGAATTTGTAGTAAGCTTCGCCTTTAAATTCGTTAGTACCATTCTTTGTAACGGCATTAATACTGGCACCGGCAAAACCACTCTGACGAACGTCAAAAGGGGCAATCATAATCTGAATTTGCTTGATCGCTTCATTACTAATGGCGTTGACACCGGCTTGACCACCGTTCATTCCGTTTGCAGCTAGGCCAAACACATCGTTACTCATGGTACCGTCAATAAATACCGAGTTGTAACGATTGTTCATCCCGGCAAAGGAAACCCCGGCACCCACTTCATTGGCTTGTGGGGTAAGTTGTGTAAAGTCATTTAAATTTCCGGAAAGCGATGGCATTTCCGCTACCACTTTACGGCTAACAAAGGTTTGTGCACCGGTTCGGTTTCCGTCAAAAATATCATTCTTATTGGCGACGATCTCAACACCACTCAATGTGGTGGTAGTCTCTGAAATAGAGGCGTCCATTTTCAGGGTCTGTCCCAGCGTTAAATAAATGTCGTTTTTTGTGAATGATTTATATCCGACATAAGTTACAGAAAGTTTATATGGTCCTCCAACATTCATGTGTGGCAGATGATAATATCCATCACTGTTGGTAATAGTTCCATACTGGGTGCCAGTAGCAATTTCTACAGCAACAACTGTCGCCCCATCAAGTGCTGCGTTGTTTGCATTAGTGATTCTCCCACTAATTGCAGCAGTTGTTACCCCTTGTGCAAAGCCTGCTCCTGCAAAGAACACGCTGACTAAGAGTGTCAAAAGTAATTTTCTAATTTTCATAAAACAATAATTTAGTTTAAGATTGGATTTCTTTATTTTGTAGTGCTAAAATATAGAATAAATTCATGTGCCAGATGAACGCTTTGTTAAAGATTTAGCAAGTTTTGTTCAAAGATATCAGGTCAAATAGGGTAACCCAAAGTGTAACAATTTATTACAGATTATTGAATTGTTGAAAAGTTTTAATTTTATTCTTAATAAGTGTTAAATATCTCGCTTTAAATATTGAGTTTCACTAGTTTATATTGGTAACATTAACTTAATATTTAAGGACTTGTCAACAGTATATTTTCAATGAGAAATTGTATGAACCACACCATAATGAATTTCTGTATTCCAATTTGAAATAGGCTCATTCCTCATTAATGTAGGAAATAAGCAACACCGACTCCTATAAAAGTGGCCACTGCATAGCCCAGCGTTCCACACAAGATAGCAGGGATAACCAATGATTTCCATCTTCGTCCAACGGCCATGGCGGCAGCGGTAGTGGGGCCACCCATATTCGCGTTGGAAGCGATAACAATTTCAGCCAGATCGAGTTTAAAAAGTTTTCCGAAAAACAAAATAAATAACAAATGTACCAATAGGATAAGTCCGGCAAAAAGGAATAAGGATGGACCGACTTTAAGGACGATGATGATGTTGGCACTGGCACCTATAGCAGCGAAAAATATCTGCATGAGAAAGGTTCCGATTTGGTCAGCTCCTTTTATTGCACTCATAGGTTTTGGAAAAAGCGTTGCTATAGTAATAACAAGAATAGTGATAATTAAGATGGCACTGCCTTTAATGCCAATAAGATCTTGTAAAAGAAAACTAATGGCGGTAATGATAAATCCTATACTCAATGACTTTCCCATATCCAACAGTCCTGGATTTTCATTTTCCATTTCCATTTTTTCCGTGCTTTCAGCTAGCTGAGCTTCTTGTTCGTGGACATTTTTAAAACGCTTTTTAAAGAAACCCATGGAAGGAATCGCGAAAAGCAGGAGGAAATACAAAGTCATAACAAGGTTGTCCGCAGCTACTCCGGCCGTGAGTAAGTCACTCGAATGCAATTGAAGTGCCTGAGAAGAAGCCACATAGTTCATAGAACCTCCAATATAGGTGGAACAAAAGATGCCTGCCATTTTCCAGCCTTCTTCTCCCAAAGGGATGGTTTTAAAGGCAACGAGCGTCCCCACAACGGTCCCGACGGAACCAATCCCAAAAGCGATGAGGGTTGGTCCGGCTTCTTTTATGATGCGTCTGATATTGGCCCTGAAAAGCAAAAGAGGAACGGCCAAGGGCACCAGATACGACCAAACAATGTCATAAGTAGGTGCGGAGGTCGGAATGATGGAAAAATTCGAAAGAAGAAAAGTAAACAAGATACTGATGACCACGGCAGAGAGTTTGCTGCCCCAACGTGTATTTTGTTCGGCCCATATCCCAAAGGTGGCCGCAAATATGAGGATAGCCCACAATAGCCAGTGTTGTCCGGAGTTGATAATGGAGAGTTCAAGCATAAGCGTATTTTTTCGAACGCAAATGTATGTCAAATTCCAAGAATATAAAATCGGCTGCTATATGGCAGCAGGGCAAACGCATCTAATTTGATTTCCTACAATAAGGTCATATTTATTGTTGAAGGTTCTACTGAATTTTATATGAAGAATTAAATAACAGGATTCTATGTCGATTTCCATGGAATCTTCGATTATATGAAGGGCTATTGAAGTTTATCGCTCACCCTACGCTCTTCCTGATTTGTAATCAGGAAGTTAAAGAGACTACGGATTTTCAATCCGGCAAATTATTAATCAATCCTTTTTTTGTTTCATATCAGATTGCAAATCTTTTTATCCCATTAACATTCGGATTGCAAATCCGAATGAGCTTATTAGGGTCTGCTGAAAAATCTTTAAATATTTGATATGCATTTAATAATATCATATTTGCAAGATAAAGCGCAAGCTTTTTAGATACATATGTTCATCTTCCTTGCAGTTTTTTCTCTTTTTGCAAATTATAAATCCTATCAGGATTTAACTTGAATAGCCACCGACGTAACCGGCGGATGGGTATTAGAGAAGAAAAAGAACCCTAAAAGGGTTCAATAACAATATTTTAAATCAAATTGTTTTATACATGATGATTATAATACAAAAAGAATTAATCAGTGTGCTATTCATATTATTTCAATGATGCGTTTGCCCTGTTTATGGCAGGCCTTAGAAGCTTAAATGTTTGAAAATCTATGCAAATTTACTTTTTAAATTAGCCAAGCTTATTCGCTCTATGTCTTGTCAATTATTGAGCTTATGAACATAATTTAATGTATTCAATGCCGCAATGGTGCCATCGGAAACGGCAGTAGTTACTTGTCAGCAGCATTTGTCCTCCCGCTCTGCCGATATCTATGATCAGGGTTTTGGCTTTCGATCAGCCAAGGTAAATACCAGCTGAAAGGCCTGCCGGACCTGCTCCTAATACAATGACGTCAAAATTATTTTCTTCCATGGAAATTTTAATTTGATAAAATGATGCCGGGCTTTGGTAATAAAACAATGTTAGTCAATCGAATAATCATGAGTATTAACCCCTTCATCATTATTTAATAGATGAAGGGGGATTACTTGATGAGTCGTCAATAATTACCTATTGATAAGAAGGATAATTAACGCTGAAACTCTTTATCCAGAATTTCTGTGATTTGTTGACGGCTTTGAATACTGCTGCTGGCTTTTACTACTTTCCCGTTTTTGTAATAGATAGTGAAAGGGATGCCCATAAATCCACGGCATTCAGGTAAGTCTCTTATGATGCCGGCTTCCGGATTGTCAAATAGCATATCGCGGAATTCTACCTTGGTATATTCGTCTTGTATCTCTTCCATTACGCCGTATACGGGCACACACATTGGCCCCATACGGCCGCAGCAAACCATTACATTCTCATGATCATTCAACACTTGTTTTAATTCTGCCTCAGTGGCTAAGTGTGATAAATTTGTGGGTAAAACCATTTCTATTTGTTTTTAGTGTAACATGTGCCTCGTGCTGGCACAAACTATGCCAATTCATTGTGTTGTAAACTGATTCACAAGTAAGTCCTAAGGAGAAAATCGTTTATAAAAACAGAAATATATTTTATAATGAATATATTTTCTGTGCCTGCCAAAATTGCAGATTATATACTGAGGCGGCAGCTTAGTTCTATGAGATATTGTTCCAGCTGTTTTCGGCGGTATTGCATCACCCAGCGGGGGTGGGGAAGGGGAACTATTTCTCCGAAAATCTTAAGCTCCGCATTGAGCATACTCAGGTATTCAAAGTTTTTTCCCTGCCCCAGACAATAGCACTTTTCTGTTCGTATTCCCAAGGCGATTTGATCTACTAAGGATTTCACGATGAATGGCTTGAGCTTTCTTTCGAATCTTTTGTCATCGTAATAATTAAAATTCTTCCCGTTTTTCACAAAACCCAGGGGACTGACTGCCCCTATATAATAATGTCGATAAAAACTTGCCGCACCTCCCATTTGCTTGATTAATAAATAAATAAACCGGGAAGATAATTCGTGCTTTTTGTCGAAGTTATTGTCTATGCCGCAATCTTCAGCAAGAAATATGGGATCCGTAAAGGGGATCCCGGTTATACCGGCCCCGAAGCGACCTGGGTTAATTCCCAGAATGATGCGCCGGGCTTTATTATCATGATAAAATTTTTGGTAAAAGGTTTCACAGGCTGAAAAGGTGTCCGGGTTTTCATAAGGATTAAGGACTTCAACGCCTTCAAAAAAACGGGAAGGTAGATTCAGACCCTTATAAAACCGAAGTGTTTTATCTGCAAATGTCATTTGACTCATCGTTAATGGCTGATTCATAAATCTATTGGCTAATACCAGATTGAATTATTTTGGGATTAAAGGTAAATAAATCCTAAGTGAATTACGTAAAGCCTGCTAGTGATTTTACTGTTTTTGCAAAAAATCATTTTTATTCATTCAAAAAAAATAAAACAAGTCTATAAATATACCTTGTAATCATCATAAACACAGTCCTTAACGTGATTTGGTACGATTTTTATCCAGACAAATTATAAATCCGTTTTCTTTATGTTCAAACGAATGTGGTGATGGTTTAAGCACTAATTTTGCAGCGTGAAATCAATAGAAACATTGATAGACGAATAAATATAATATAACAAAATCACAAGGCATGAACCTTAGCAATATCTTAAACAACCTGGAAAAAAAACATCCTGGTGAGCTAGAGTATCTTCAAGCTGTTCGTGAAGTGCTCGAATCAATAGAAGAAGTGGTGAATGAAAACCCCCATTTTGATTCTGCAAAAATTATAGAAAGACTGGTTGAACCAGATCGTGTTCTTACGTTTAAAGTGCCGTGGTTGGATGATGACGGAGAAGTACAGGTGAACCTGGGTTACCGTGTACAATTCAACAATTCCATTGGCTCATATAAAGGGGGTTTGCGTTTTCACCCAAGTGTTAACCTGAGTATCTTGAAATTTCTCGGATTTGAACAGATCTTCAAAAACGCTTTGACTACTTTGCCTATGGGAGGTGGAAAAGGCGGTTCTGACTTTAATCCCAAAGGGAAATCGGATAATGAGATTATGCGGTTTTGTCAAGGGTTCATGTTGGAGCTATGGAAAGTAATTGGTCCTGACACCGATGTGCCTGCCGGCGATATTGGCGTTGGTGGTAAAGAAATTGGTTACCTCTATGGGATGTATAAAAAATTAGCCCGTGAAAATACAGGTGTGTTGACCGGTAAAGGACTTGGATGGGGCGGTAGTCTTGTTCGTCCGGAAGCTACCGGTTTTGGCGGAGTTTATTTCACCCACGAGATGCTAAAGACAAAAGGAGATTCTTTTAAAGGAAAGACTGTCGCGATCTCTGGTTTTGGAAATGTTGCCTGGGGTGTTACACTAAAATTGAATGAACTGGGTGCCAAAGTAGTTACTATCTCAGGCCCTGATGGTTATGTGTACGATCCTGAAGGAATAGCTGGCGAAAAAGTTGATTATTTACTTGAACTACGTGCTTCAAACCAGGATATCGTAGCTCCTTATGCTGAAGAATTTCCCGAGGCTACTTTTGTTGCCAGAAAACATCCATGGGAAGTTAAATGCGATATTGCAATGCCTTGTGCAACCCAAAACGAACTCAATGGCGAAGATGCTACAATGCTTATCAATAATGGTGTTCAAATAGTTGCCGAAGTTTCTAATATGGGTTGTACTCCTGAAGCGGTGACCGCTTTTCATGAAAATAAAATCCCTTTTGGACCCGGTAAGGCTGTTAATGCCGGTGGTGTAGCTGTTTCTGGTATAGAGATGTCTCAAAACGCCATGAAACTTTCTTGGTCAACCGAAGAAGTTGATCAGAAATTGGTGAATATCATGAGCTCAATTCATGAGGTTTGTATCAAATATGGAACCGAAGAAGATGGGTACATAAATTATGTAAAAGGTGCCAACATCGGCGGTTTTCTGAAAGTTGCGAACGCAATGCTGGATCAAGGTGTAATATAAAGAAAATTTTTCTCGTAACGTAAATTCGCCCCTTCCTGTATTGGTTGGGGCGTTTTTTTTTCTATGAGCACCTACAATAGTATAGATTGTAGATCGCTTTTTACCTAAGTTATCAACAGCCAGCCAAAAAGACAAATGAATTTTAAACTGTTTTCTTATATTCGCAACTTCAAAGCGATTGTAGGTGTTGGGCTACGCTAAATAAGCGTTTCAGGAGGGGATGCATTTGAAATTAATTACAAAACAATCAGATTGTTGAATGGATGTAATAGATGATTTGAATAAAAAAGAGGGTGAAGAAGAACCTGAACCGAAAGCCAGGCCTATAGAAGAAAAAGGAGAGGAATTTCGGGAGTTGCATCTTCAGGGCATGTATGAAAACTGGTTTCTCGACTATGCCTCTTATGTAATTTTGGAAAGGGCCGTTCCTGAAGCTGTCGATGGGCTTAAACCCGTTCAGCGACGTATTCTTCATGCCATGAGCCGTCTTGATGATGGCCGTTTTAATAAGGTGGCCAACATTATAGGGCACACCATGCAGTTTCATCCCCACGGGGATGCCTCCATCGGTGATGCTTTGGTTCAGCTCGGTCAAAAGGAGTTGCTCATAGATACACAGGGAAACTGGGGGAATACGCTTACAGGTGACAGTGCGGCGGCTCCTCGATATATTGAAGCCCGATTGTCCGCTTTTGCAAAAGAAGTGGTTTTTAATCCCAAAACCACACAATGGAAGGCGTCTTATGATGGTCGTAACAAAGAACCCATCACTCTTCCTGTTAAGTTTCCGTTATTGCTGGCGCAGGGAGTAGAAGGCATTGCTGTTGGGCTGGCTTCTAAAATTCTACCCCATAATTTCATTGAACTTATTGATGCATCTATTCGTCATCTACAGGGAAAAGATTTTGAATTATTCCCTGATTTTTTAACCGGTGGGATGGCCGACTTCTCAAAATATAACGAGGGTCTGCGTGGAGGCAAAGTTCGGGTACGTGCAAAGATTTCCCAAAGGGATAAAAAAACGCTGATTATTTCGGAAATTCCATTTACTACCACTACTTCAACTTTAATAGACTCTGTTGTCGCTGCCAATGAAAAAGGGAAAATCAGGATCAAGAAAATTGATGATAATACGGCGGAGAATGTGGAAATAGTCATTTATTTGTCTCATAATGTATCCCCCGACCAAACCATTGATGCCCTTTACGCTTTTACCAATTGCGAGGTTTCTATTTCTCCTAATTCATGTGTGATTTTAGATAAACATCCCCAATTCCTTTCAGTAAAGAAAATTTTGCGGGCTAACACTGATCATACATTGGCTTTGCTCAAGCTGGAATTAGATATTCGTATGGGCGAACTTGAAGATCTTTGGCATCTGTCCTTATTAGAAAAAATCTTTATTGAAAACCGGATTTATCTACTCATTGAAGAATGTGAAACATGGGATTGTGTTCTTTCAACCATTGACGAGGGACTTGTCCCTTTCAAAAATAGATTGAAACGTAAAGTAAGCCAGGATGATATCGTCAGATTAACGGAGATTAAAATTAAACGTATTTCTAAGTATAATGCCTTTAAGGCCGTTGATCAAATCAAGAAAATTGAAGAAGAAATTGAGGAAGTGAAAAACCATTTGGCTCATATAATTGATTATGCGATCAACTATTTCAGACAAATTAAAAAGAAGTATGGAAAAGGTCGTGAACGTCATACTGAAATAAGAAATTTTGATACCATTGAGGCAGCCAACGTAGCAGTTGCTAATCAGAAACTGTATGTGAATAGGGAAGAAGGTTTTGCAGGTACCGCACTGAAGAAAGATGAGTATATTACTGAATGTTCTGACATTGATGATATCATTGTTTTTCGAAACGACGGCAGCTGTTTAGTTACCAAGGTAGCTCCAAAAGTATTTGTGGGAACAGCTGTTCTCTACATAGACGTTTTTAAGAAGAATGATGAGCGAACGATCTATAATATGATATACCGTGATGGCCGGCAGGGTAAATATTATGTGAAACGCTTTCCTGTTAAAGGAATTACCCGCGACAAAGACTATGTGCTCACCAAAGGAACTAATGAGTCTAAAGTGATATATTTTTCGGCCAATCCCAATGGAGAAGCGGAGGTGGTGCATATTAGCCTGCGGCCAAAACCAAAAATGAAAAAAGCTACTTTCGATTTTGATTTTAGCGAACTGGCTATTAAAGGTCGCTCATCACAAGGCAATATCATTAGCAAAACTGCCATTAAAACGATCAGCAAGCGGGAGGACGGCATCAGTACCCTTGGAGCAATGGATATTTGGTATGACGACACAATTCGTCGATTGAATACCGATGAAAGAGGTATTTATTTGGGTGCCTTTAAGGGGAATGATAAAATTATTAGCCTAATGTCCAGTGGTGAGATTAAATTAGGCACCTATGATTTATCCACGCATTTTGATGATAAAATGGTTCATATTGGCAAATATGATTCAAACCAGATTGTCAGTGTTGTGTACTATGATGGAGAACAGGCTAAATATTATGCCAAACGATTTCAAGTAGATGAAATTAGCATTTTGAATAAATTGTATCCGATTATTCCTGATTCGAAAGATTCAAAACTGCTGTTGTTTTCAATGGATCATCTGCCCCGGATAGAAATGGAGGTCATTGGAAAAGGAAATAATGAAGTGGAGTTTGAAGTGGTTCCTCTTGCGGATTTTGTTGGCGTTAAAGGCTTTCGTGCTAAGGGTAAACGCCTGTCAAATAACGAATTAAAAAAGGTTAAATTGATTGATTCCCTGCCTTGGGAAACTCCCAAAGAGCTTACGGAAAATGAAACAATAGAAGATGAAGAAGATCCAGGACTTAGTGCCGAAGACGCACAGGAAGTCCCTTTGAAATCTCCTACTTCCTCTGAAGAAGAAGCGGTTCCGGATAATCCCAAAGGAGAAAAGGCCAAACCTGAAGATGATGGATCTCAAATGCAATTGTTTTAATCAAACATCGGGATTGGCAAATTGTTTATTTCTTGATATTTGCTTGTTTAATGTATATTGATTAACCTAATGGCTACAATATTCACAAAAATTGATAAAATTTTATGAATATTGATGGAGCGAATCATTTTGCAATTATATTTGTGCTGTTAATAGTATAACATAGTTACATGGAAAAAGAACACCTTAGCAGTATTCCACACAAAACAATAGAAAGGCTAAGTCAATATCGACGTGCTTTACTTCTTTGTAGTGAAAAAGGGATGACTCATATATTTTCTCACGAAATCGCTGAGATACAACACATTACAGCCGTACAGGTTCGTCGTGACCTTATGTTGATTGGTTATTCCGGAAATTTGCGTAAGGGTTATAACGTCAGTGACCTAATTGAATTAATTGGAGATATCATTGATAGCCCTTCGGGACAAAAGGTAGCCATCTTTGGGATGGGAAACTTGGGTAGGGCACTTACCCATTACCTCAGGGGGAAAAGAGAAAACCTATTTGTGGTGGCTGCATTTGATGTTGATGATAAATTAATAAATCACAGCTTTGATGGTATCCCTTGTTTTCCCATGGATCGATTAAAGGAGATTGTTCAGAAAGAACAAATCAAAATTGGAGTTATAGCAGTCCCTGTGGGACAAGCAGCATTAACTGCAAAGTTGGTGACAGAAGCAGGTATCAAGGGAATCTTAAATTATACACCTACTCCTTTGGAAGTGCCTGAAGGTGTTTTTCTGGAAGAGTATGATATGATTACTTCCATTGAGAAGGTTGCTTTTTATGTAAAAGAGATGGAGAGATAATTAACCGTTTGTAAACCAAAAGGGCTGTTTCAAATTTGTGAAACAGCCCTTTTGTTTTAGCGTATTTCTATTCGGGCTTTAGGCTATGTTATACCATGGTTATCCGGGTTCCCCCGTTGTCGACACCCAATTTCGTTGTTTCGGTAATAATGGTGTCTTTCCCGGTATGTTCCACAAAATTAATGGCTGCTCGCACTTTTGGAGCCATGCTACCCACACCAAATTGACCTTCATTCAGATAGTTTTTTGCTTCTGCTAAGGTCATGCGATCAATGGCTTTTTCCTGGGGTGTATTAAAATTAATGAAAACCTTGGGAATATCTGTAAGTATAAATAATTTATCTGCGCGAATTCCCACTGCGAGACGGGAAGAAGCAAGATCCTTATCGATTACGGCATCAATACCTTGCAATTTATTTTCTTCGACATAAAAACAAGGAATTCCGCCGCCGCCAACAGCAATTACGATATGCCCTTCACGGGCTATCTTTTCAATGGTTTTTTGATTAAAAATAAGTAATGGATCGGGGGAGGCCACCACTTTACGCCATCCACGACCACGCGCATCCTCTTTATAAACAGTATCAGAATTTTTCATAATGACTTCTGCTTCTTCTTTAGAATAGTAAGGGCCAACAGGTTTGGTGGGGTTTTTAAAGGCCTCATCATTCTTATCTACCAGCACCTGGGTAATCAAAGTAATGATATCCCGATCTTTATCTTCTTTCATTAACACATTGCGTAGCTGTTGCTCTAAAATGTAGCCTATAAACCCTTGAGAATAAGCACCGCAGATGTCCATCGGCATTTCGGGAATGCCATACATTTTTTGGCCGGCAGCATTGGCCAGCATGATGTTTCCTACTTGAGGCCCGTTACCGTGGGTTAAGACCAAACTGTATTTGCGTTGCATTAATTTCAACAGGTTCTTACTGGCTTGATAAGCATTCTCTTCCTGCTCATCAATGGTTCCCTTTTGCCCGGCACGCAGTAATGCGTTTCCCCCAAATGCCACGACTGCTAATTTTCGCATATCTTATCTGTTTTAAACGTTGGAATAAAAAGTCAAAAGTAAGAAATTAGCCGCTAGCTTTGGGATGGGCCATTGAATTTAAAGCACTAAGGAAGAGTAAAAGCAGAATTTATTTAACTTGCAACTTAAAATTTACAATTTCATGGCTACTTCTACTTCCACACTTAAAAAATGGGTTAAGTTAACAGGCTTTTTACTGAATATATTCGGTGCGATTATTATCTCGCTTTTCACCTATTATTTTCTTCCTATTGTCTTTCATGTGAGTTTAGGAAACTTTCCCATATGGGCAAAATAAGAAGATAAAGGCTCGTTTTTGAATTTTGATATCTTTGTGGTAATTCATAAGGAGCACGAAGTTTGTTGACTTAAACCGATTTGTATATGAAACTTTCTTTATTCAATTTAAGCATGCTTATTGTGTATGCCTTGGTGTGTGTTGGGATAGGTATTTGGAGCTCAAGAGGCAGCAAAGATGATGATTTTCTGATTGCTGGAAGGAAAATTAAGCTGTTCGGATTTATTTCTACCGTAGTCGCCAGTTATATTGGTGGAGCTGCCATAGTAGCCTATTCTGCCTATGTATATAAATTTGGAATTTCCGCGATTGCAGTGTTTGTGGGCACCGCGGCGGGTTTTCTCCTCTTTATACCCTATGCATTGAAGCTTCGCAAAATAAGTTCACAAAAGAAATTTCTCACTCTTTCCGATTGGTTTTATTTCAAATACAATGATAAAATTGGACTGGTGTCAGCATTAATTCTCTTGGTGGTATATTTTGGGATGTTGCTGAATCAGTTTATCGCGGGTAGCAGTATACTGGCACACATCAGCGGGATGAATTATGATACTGCCCTTCTTATTTCCAGTAGCATCATTGTCATCTATTTATTTGCAGGGGGGTTCAGGAGTGTTGTGAGAACCGATATTTTTCAATATATGATTCTGTTTGTCTTATTCATTTTATTGGGATACCTCTTACTGAAGGACAATTCCAGTATGTCGATGGAACTTTTCAATTTTTCAGATATGGATCCTGGCATGACCGTGGTGTTTATTGCTTTTGGGATTCTAATTATTTTTCAATCCGCTGAATATTGGCAGCGGGTTTATGCTGCCAAAAATGATAAAGTCGTTAAAAGAGGCCTCATTGGTTCCGCTTTTTTTGTGGTTATTACGGGTTTTGCCATTACCATCGTCGGACTGGCTGCACATCATTATGTTCCTGGAATTGAGCCGCGTAATGCTTTTGCCGAAGGAATGACCGTTTTAGTCCCTCCAAGATTTCTTGGAGCAGGTTTGGTGCTTTTGTTCGCAGCCATCATGAGCTCGGCGGATACCATAATTTTTGTTTTGGCGTCCAGTATGGCAAAGGATTATATTGCTCATTTCTCTAAAAAAGAAGTCAGTCAGCATAATCTTAAGATCCAAACAAAGATTTTTATTGTTCTCTTTTCTGTATTGGGCTTCTTAATGGCTTATTTTTTCAGAGATATTATTGCCGTGATTTTATTCATTACGGGCTTAGGGTTTACCATCATTCCGGCTGCCATTGCCTCCTTTCATTTTAAGCTTTCTGATCGGGCTGTAATGGCGAGTTTTATTGCAGGAATAGTTTACATTCTTATCCTAATTCTTGCCGATAAATTGATTCCTGAATTAAGTATTGCTTCCATCATCGTAGCCAGTCTATTTTTGGTGTTTTTTCAATTATTAGACCGGAAAAAGCTAAAACTTCAGTCGAAAACTTAATCCCAATTATGTCACAAGGTATTCAGCAGCAAAAAGCCTACAGCCTGGCATTGCTGGCAGTATTTTTTTGGTCAACCATTGGCTCTGCTCTGAAAATCACCCTCCGATATACTTCTATTGATGGGATGTTGCTTTGGACAGTATCCAGTGGAATTATTGTTTTACTGATTTTCAATCAGTTTGGAAAAGTGCCGTTACGCTTTAAACACTTAAGTGTTAGAGCCTTGGTTTCTTCTTCTATTATGGGTTTTTTCAATCCTTTTCTGTACTATTTGATTTTGTTTAAGGCTTACGAACTGCTGGAAGCTCAGGAAGCCAGTACCTTGAACTATACCTGGCCGATTGTACTGGTTTTACTCTCCATCCCATTTTTAAAACAAAAAATTCATTGGCAGGCCATTTTATCCGTATTTATAAGCTTCTTTGGCATTATCGTCATCAGTACGCATGGTCATCTCTGGAATCTTCATTTTTCCAGTCCACTGGGGGTTCTTTTGGCTGTGGGTAGTGCCCTGTTCTGGGCGATTTATTGGATTCTTAATATGAGAGATAAAAGGGAAGCTTCCGCAAAAATATTACTTAACCTTATCTTTGGATTGCTGTATTTGGTCATTTATTTTCAGGTGATTGGAAAATGGCCTGCTCTTCCGTCGTGGCAAGGTATTTTGGGAAGTGTTTATATCGGGATATTTGAAATGAGCATAACATTTGTTATTTGGATGCAGGCCCTCAATTTTTCAAGAGATACTGCAAAAGTTAGTAACCTGATGTATTTATCTCCTTTTCTTGGCCTGGTTTGGATACACTTTGCTGTTGGTGAAGATATTCGTTTTTCAACCCTTATTGGCCTACTCTTTATTGTGGGCGGCATTGTATTACAGCGTCTTACTGATCGGCAGATATCTGCCTGAAAGTGTTTGGTTTAGATGTACTTAGATAAAAAACAGGGCTACCCCAAAAACACTTAAAAAAGCACCTACAATTTCACTTAAAGTTACCTTTTGTTTATACAAGACCACGGCGGGCAGAATAATCAAAACGGGAACGATGGACATTATGGTAGCAGCCACTCCTGTATTGGTGTGTTGTACAGCGATGAGTGAAAAGGAGACGCCGAGAAATGGACCGAAGAAAGAGCCCACGAAAATTCCGCGTAAAGCCGGTTTATTTTTAAAGGTTCTTGTTACGTTTCTCCAACGTTTCAGAAAAGTAATTATCAGGGCAAAACCGATCATGGCAACGAATACCCGGATTTGTGTTGCCGCAAAGGCGTCGTATTGCCCCATACCATACTTGCTTAAAACAATTCCTCCACCTTGTCCTAAAGCCCCTAAAAAGCCATAAATCAATCCACGAACCGGAAACTTTAACTGCATCTTTTTCTCACCATTGGGTTTATTCCAAATGGCGATGGCAATACCTGAAATTACCAGCAGCATTCCTGCCAATCCTTTCAGTTTCATGGTTTCGCCCAGCACGAGCCAACCAAAAAAGGTGGCAATGGGAGGAGCCAATGTCATCAACAACATGGCCATACGAGATCCAATCAACGGATAAGAAGAAAATAAAAAATAATCGCCAAGGATAAAGCCTACTACCCCCGACAGGCCAAGCCAAATCCAGGCATGACTTGTTGCATCCGAAGGAAATGCCAGCCCACGATTAAAATAAGTCAGGGCACTCAAAAAAACAAATCCAAACAATAAACGGAGCAGGTTAACGGCAAAAGACCCTACGCGCTTGGTAGCACCTTCAAATGCCAAAGCCGTAACAGTCCAGAAAACAGCCGTAAGCAATGCTGATAGTTCTCCTAAATGCGATTGAATCATGTTTTTTTTGTAGGTCGCAAATGTATTAAATAATATCAAAAAAGGGATTGGCTGCGCTGATTCCGCAATGGGGGAGTAGAAAAACAGAAAGCACTATCCCTCATCTGGCAAGTCTAAACCTTGGCCCGGATTTTGGCTGGCCACGGGCAACCTCAACGAATTTAAACCCTCCAAACTCAACATACTAACAGGCCGTAAGATCATAGCCTTCCCCGACCTGGGAGCATACGAACACTGGCAAAAAGGCGTCAGCACTCAATTTCGAAATCAATTTTCAAATTACCGGTGCATTCAAACGAAAATTTTCCTACATTTGGCCTTGAACCCCAGCCTTTTTGACCCAAACCATCAGGAAGACTCTTTTGAACTTTTATTATGAACACACAGCAAACATTGTTTTTGTCAGACCTATAAACAAGTTATGGGCAAGCTGAAAAAATCAAAGAGCAATGATAATACAAGGATTTAAGCATTTCAAAGGACAACATTGCGAGACGACTGCAACAGGAAGTCTTTTAAAACAAATTGGGATAGACTTATCAGAACCAATGCTATTTGGAATTGGAGAGGGACTTGGATTTATATTTTGGAATATGAAAATAATGGACTTCCCATTTATTGGCGGCAGAGTGAAACCAGACGTTTTAACTGAAAATATTTGCCGAAACTTGAATCTGAAATTAGAAGTTACAGAAACATCTTCCACAAAAAAAGCTTGGGAAAATGCAGCTAAACATCTTGAAAATGGAAAAGCAGTCGGACTAAAATTGGATTGTTATCATTTAGAATATTTTACAAACAAATTTCATTTTGCAGGTCATTATGCTGCAATGTATGGTTACGACAATGAATTTGCATATTTGGTAGATACAGACCAACAAGGTGGAAAAGTTAAAACTTCCCTAAAAAGTCTTGAATTAGCAAGAAATGAAAAAGGTCCTATGTCTTCAAGAAACAGAACTTATGCAATTAGTAAAAATGACAACACATACGACCTGAAAAAGGCAATTAAGAAAGCAATTTACAATAATGCTGTCGAATTCTTAAATCCACCCATAAAGAACATAAGTTACAAAGGAATTTTAAAAGCGAGTTCTGAAATAAAAAAGTGGTTTAAAAATAGCAAAGACATTAAAGGTGACTTTCAGACAACATCAATGCTAATGGAAAAAGCAGGAACAGGTGGTTCTTTATTTAGAAACTTGTATCGCGATTTTCTAAAAGAAAGTGCCGAATTATTGAATTCTAAAGAAATAAAAGAAGCCTTCCAAGAATATTCAGAGATTGCTGCCCTTTGGAAAATGGTTTCTGAGTTATTTTACCAAGCAGGAGAAACAGAAGATATTAAATACATTAATAAAGCCTCTGAAATTTTGATTGATTTGTCGGAAAGAGAACGAAAAATAATGGAAAAATTAATGAATGCCAGCACATAATACGCAATATAAAAAATTGGGCAGAAAGTGGTAAATATGAACACATTAGCAATAAATAAGCGTTGTAGTAAATTGAAAGATTTGTGTTTCAAAATGCCCAACTTTTCATATACTCACCGTCAGACTGTCTAAAAACCCTCAATAACTTTCATGTTTTTTTCTACAAAAAAACAAGCCTTTTTTCATGGCTAATACGCAGATAATCTGTATATTCACATATGAAATATTTAGAAGGTCAAAACAGAAATCAGATCAGTATTTTTCCCGTTTCCCTGGATGAATCCATTGATAAAAATCATGAAGTTCGCTTTCTTGATTTGTTTGTTGACAGCCTCGATATTGACAGCATGGGTTTTCGAAATGATTTTATCGAAAATGGCCGCCCGGCCTACCATCCCAAAGATTTGTTGAAGCTCTATATTTATGGCTACCTGAACCGGGTACGTTCTTCAAGGGAATTGGAAAAGGAAACCAAAAGAAAATTGATCGCCACCTGGCTTACATTGATGAAAAACTGGCTGAATATGAAGCGCAGCTTTCAGAAGCATAAAAACATATCCTAACGAATTACCTCGCTATTAAAGAAATTTTTCTTTAATACAAAATAAATATTATCTTTACGGACAATTAATAAAGAAATATTTCTTAAAAAAGCAACTTGATGAAAAAAACATATGCTAATAAAAATACTCAACTATCTATTCCGGTTCCTACAATTAGGCGATTGCCATTGTATTTATCATTTTTGAAATCAATGCAAAACACAGAAGTTAAATTCATATCATCACCGGAGATAGCTGAGAAACTACATGTTAACTCAACTCAAATCACCAAGGATTTTGCATTTATAAAGGTCCCAGGAAAGACTAAAGTTGGCTACGAAACAGATAATGTAATAAGGGCTATAGAAGTTTATTTAGGGTATAATGAACCAAAAAAAGCTTTTATCGTAGGTATTGGAAGTATTGGAATGGCGCTAATAAAATACAATGATTTTATCGAAAAAGGCTTGGAAATAATAGCTGGGTTTGATATTGATACTGAAAAATCTGAAATAGAGATAAATAATATAAGAATATTTAATATAAATAAATTCAAAGTGGTCTTTGATAAAACACCGGTCGATATTGGTATTATAACTGTACCGGCTGACCAGGCGCAAAAGGTGGCAGATTTGATGACAAAATGTGGTATAAAAGCAATCTGGAATTTTTCCGCAACTCCTATTTCTGCACCGGTTAATATAATTGTAGAAAATACATCAATCGACTCGGGGCTTGCAATGATAAAGTGGAAGTTGAATAAAAACAAGCCCCTGGTATACAAAAACAGAATACTTTGATTGTAAACATTAAAAAATAAGGAAACATGGAACTATTAGAAAAAATTTTACTAGCGATAGATTTTAGCAAACAGTCCGAAAACCTCGTAAAAAATGCAATAGGCTTGGCTAAAACATTTCAATCACGGATTTTCCTTGTCCATGTTCTACCTGATAATATTAAAAGCAAAAAAGCAAGGTTGCTACTTGAGGAAGAAGCCATTAAGCAGCTGGAACTAGTAAAGGACTGGATTAAAAGTGAAGGTGTAAAAACTGCAGTTCCTGTACTGGAATTTGGCAGTCCCTTTGATAAAATTCTTCAGACAGCTGATAGCATAAATGCCAATGTGATCATAGTTGGATCCGGTGAGAAATCAAAAAATGATGTTTATCAATTGGGCATCACTGTTGAAAAAGTAATCAGAAAAAGCGACAAACCGGTATGGGTGGTAAAAAAAGATATTCCGTTAGATATAAACAATATACTTTGTCCGGTTGATTTTTCCCCTGAATCAAAGAGGGCATTAAGAAATACGATCACCATAGCACGCAGGTTTCAATCCGAGTTAATCGTGTTAAGTGTTAACGAAAAGTATTATTCAGGTTCACTAAAAATAAAAATTGATTGGGAGGAAGAAAATGAAAAAGCCGGAATAGAGCATAAAAAGAAATTTAACTCGTTTTTAAAAGGATTTAACCTCTCTGATATTAACTGGGACAAAGAAATCAAAAGTGGCGATCCGTCAGCAACAATACTTGATGCTATTGCAAGGCATAAAACCGACTTGCTGATAATGGGTACTACAGGAAAATCAGGTATGAAACGAATAATAATGGGTAGTGTGACAGAAAAAGTTATTATTGGGGTACCATGCTCATTTATGACTATGAAATCGAAAGATATTATTGTCCTGCAATTAGAAACCAAGATTCGGGATATTGAAAGCCATTTTACTACAGCCGGGCAACTTATGAAAGACGGATTTTATAAAGAAGCAATTAAGGAGTTTAAGATATGCCTGGATATAAATGGGATGCACCTACCATCGCTCAATGGTATAGCAACAGTTTATGACAAGTTAGGTGAGAGTAAGACTGCTGATACGTATAGAAAAATTGCAAAGGACATACTTAGCAGGATTTGGGATAAGAAAATAGAAGCCGAGGTACGTAAATTCTATAAGTTTTAAATACATATTATTAAAAACGCAATGACAAAAAAAATTCTTGAACTAACAGAAAAAATATACAACGAAGGAGTTGAAAAAGCAAAAAAGGAAGCCGAACTGATTATTGTCAACGCCAAAAAAGAGGCCGACAATATTATTGCCACGGCAAAGCACAAAGAAGAGGAAATTGTTGAAACGGCAAAAAAACAAGCTGCTGAGATTAAAAAGAATTCCGACACGGAAATACGCCTTGCAGCACGGCAATTTGTCAGCGAACTAAAACAACAGATTGCTGGACTTATTGTAACGGAACAAACTGAAAGCTCAGTAAAACAAGCGTTTGAAGATGATAGTTTTGTGAAAAACATGATCCTCACGATTATCGAAAACTGGAATCCGCAAAAGCCGGAAGAATTGGATATCAATCTGCTTTTGCCTGCAAAAGAAGAAAAAATGTTTATGGATTTTTTTATGCAGAAAGCAAAAAAAACCCTCGAATCCGGCCTTGAAATTAATTTTAAACCAAACATGCAAAGCGGGTTCAGAATTGGGCCAAAAGACGGGAGCTATCACATCAGTTTTACAGATAAAGATTTTGAAAATTATTTCAAAGACTATCTCAAACCCAAAACAAAAAAAATGCTTTTCGAATAACGGTCTGACAAAATGTAGCGAAGATGGAATTATCAATATTTAAAAGAAATTATTATTGTCTGGTTGCCGGGCTTCCCAATTTAATGATTGACGGAATCAGACTACCTGAAACAAGCATTGCTTTCAAGAATGAACTTCAGGAACAACTGCATCCATCAGATTACAATTTAGTGGTACTGCTTTACCTGGATTACGACAATAAAAATATACTTAACCTTATTTTAAACCGGGAGTCCACACATTTCCCACTTGCTATTTATCCATCAGAATATCTCGAGGAACAGATTAAAGAACCCTCAAGCATCGAAGGTTACCTCAAGCGTTTTATCCTGATGTTTAACGACGAATCATTCGATAAATCAGAATTAAACAGCGAACAGCATTTGCTGAGATTTTACTATTCATACGTGCTACAAACAAAAAACAGTTTTTTAAAACAATGGTTCACTTTCTACCGTGACATGAAAAACATACTAACCGCGGTAAACTGCCGTAAATTTGGTTACGATATCGAAAAACAATTGATACCGTCCGGAGACGAAAATGAAGTTTACGAAATACTTTTAAAAGGGGTGCCAAAACCGGAGACGCTGGCTGATGAAGTTCCTTTTGTGGATAGAATCTTGAATATTGCAGAATCTGAAATAAGTATCAGCGAAAAAGAAAAAGCCTTGGACAATCTGAAGTGGGCATTCCTCGATGAAAATACATTCTTCCATTATTTCACCATTGAAAAAATAATAAGTTTCGTTATCAAACTAAATATGGTTGAACGCTGGCTTTCTCTTGATAACGAAACAGGAAAAGCACTTTTTGAAAGGTTGATAAACGATATAAAATCGAATTATAAATTCACAGATGAATTTAGCGTAAAAAAAGAGAATACCAACAAATTAAGAATATGAGCACAAAAGGAAAGGTTACGGGTATTATTGCAAACCTTGTTATTATTGAGGTTGATGGACCGGTTTCGCAAAACGAAATTTGCTACATTAAAATGAGTAATGTTAAACTGATGGCAGAGATTATCAGGATTGGCGGAAAAAATATATATGTTCAGGTTTTCGAAAGCACCAGGGGACTGAAACCGGGAACGGAAGTGGAGTTTACGAACCACATGCTCGAGGCAACCCTGGGTCCCGGAATACTCTCAAAAAACTTCGATGGCTTACAGCACGACCTGGATAAAATGGAAGGTGTTTTCCTGAAAAAAGGCGATTACACTCCTGCTCTTGAAGATGATAAGTTGTGGCCTTTTAAGCCCCTTGCCAAAAAGGGCGATACCGTTGAAGCCGGTTCATGGCTTGGTGAAGTAAAAGAAAACTGGATACCCCACAAAATAATGGTGCCTTTTAAATTCAAAGGGACTTATACGGTTAAGAGTGTTGCAGAAGATGGTGATTATAAAATAAATGCTACTATCGCTGTACTAACTGATGCTGACAACAATGAAATACCAGTTAGCATGGTTCAGAAATGGCCTGTGAAAATCCCAATAAAAGCGTACAAAGAAAAACCGCGCCCTTTCAAACTTATGGAAACCGGAGTAAGGGTAATTGACAGCTTGAACCCCATCGTAGAAGGAGGAACGGGTTTTATTCCGGGTCCTTTCGGAACGGGTAAAACCGTTTTGCAACATGCGCTTTCAAAACAAGCCGATGCAGATATGATTGTTGTTGCTGCATGTGGTGAACGTGCCAACGAAGTAGTGGAAATTTTTGCTGAATTCCCCAAGTTGGATGACCCGCGAACAGGCCGAAAATTAATTGAACGAACAACCATAATTGCGAATACTTCGAACATGCCTGTTGCAGCCCGTGAGGCATCTGTATATACAGCAATGACAATCGCAGAATATTATCGCTTAATGGGGTTAAAAGTTTTATTGCTTGCCGATTCAACATCACGCTGGGCACAGGCATTACGCGAAATGTCGAACAGAATGGAAGAACTTCCCGGCCCTGATGGATTCCCAATGGATCTTCCGGCGATTATTTCAAGTTTTTATGCCCGTGCAGGTTTCGTTTTCCTGAATAATGGCAAAACAGGTTCGGTAACATTTATCGGAACAGTTTCGCCGGCTGGTGGCAACCTGAAAGAACCGGTTTCGGAGTCAACTAAAAAGGCGGCAAGATGTTTCTACGCTCTATCGCAAGATCGTGCTGACAGTAAAAGATACCCGGCTATTGATGCTGTTGACAGTTATTCGAAATATATTGAATATCCCGAATTTCAGGAATTTATCAAAAAAAACATTTCCCCCGATTGGGTTGAAAGCATCATGCTGGCAAAAAACATTCTCATCCGGGGTCGTGAAGCTTATGAACAGATAAATATTTTGGGAGATGATGGAGTGCCCGTTGATTATCATCAGGTATTCTGGAAATCAGAGGTAATTGATTTTGTTATACTTCAACAAGACGCTTTCGACAAAATTGATGCCTCAACATCCATCAAACGACAACAATACATGATGAAAAAAGTACTTGATGTTTATAAAGCAAATTTTAATTTTGAGACATTCGAAGAAGTAAGTCCTTATTTTAAAAGAATTATTAATGTTTTCAAACAAATGAATTATTCTGAGTTTGAGTCGGAGAAGTTCAATAAATTTGAGAAAGAATTGCAGGACATGATTGCTGAAAGAAATATGATTGAAGAATTAATATCATAAATCAAAAAAATGGAAACAACAGCCTTTCAAAAAATATACACTAAAGTAAATCATATTACTAAAGCAACATGCTCGTTACAGGCCAGTGGAGTGGGTTATGAAGAATTGGCAACTGTAAATGGAAAGCTTGCACAGGTGGTTAAAATACAGGGCGACCTGATTACCCTGCAAATATTTTCAGGAACAGAAGGTATTCCTACAAATGCAGAAGTAGTGTTTCTTGGACATGCACCCGGATTGATAGTAAGTGACGAATTGAGTGGCAGGTTCTTCAATGCTTATGGATTGCCCATTGATGGAGGGCCCGAAATAGATGGCGATGAAGTAGAAATTGGTGGCCCATCAGTAAACCCCGTCCGAAGAAAACAACCATCAGAATTAATTGCTACGGGCATTGCCGGCATCGACCTGAACAATACACTTGTTACTGGGCAAAAAATACCCTTCTTTGCCGATCCTGACCAGCCTTACAATCAGGTTATGGCAATGGTTGCCCTGCGTGCGAAAGCCGATAAAATCATTCTTGGCGGCATGGGACTTACAAATGACGACTATCTTTTCTTTAAAAACATATTTGAAAATGCCGGTGCTTTAGACCGGATTATCAGTTTTGTAAATACTACCGAAGACCCACCCGTAGAGCGCCTGCTTGTTCCCGATATGGCTTTGACGGCCGCTGAATATTTTGCCGCCGAAAAAAACCAGAACGTATTGGTGCTTTTAACTGATATGACACTTTATGCCGATGCCTTAAGTATTGTTTCCAACAGGATGGACCAAATCCCTTCAAAAGACAGTATGCCAGGTTCGCTTTACAGCGATTTGGCACGGCTTTACGAAAAAGCTGTACAATTCCCAAGTGGAGGTTCCATCACAATTATTGCAGTTACAACTTTATCGGGCGGCGATATCACCCACGCCATCCCGGACAATACCGGATATATTACCGAAGGACAATTGTTTTTACGCAGAGATTCTGATATTGGAAAAGTTATTATTGATCCCTTTCGAAGTTTGTCGCGCTTAAAACAATTGGTTATCGGGAAAAAAACACGGGAAGATCATCCGCAGGTTATGAATGCAGCAATCCGGCTTTATGCTGATGCTGCAAATGCAAAAACAAAATTGGAAAATGGTTTCGATCTGACCGATTACGATGAAAGAACCATGAAATTTGCAAAAGATTACTCGAACAAACTGCTTGCTATAGATATAAATATAGAAATTGATACGATGATCAACACAGCCTGGGAATTATTAAATAAGTATTTCTCAGTTGCCGAAATTGGCATAAAATCTGAGCTGACTGAAAAATACGGAATAAGTAAAGAATAGTTGAAAATTGTAAACCATAAAAACATAACTATCATGGGAAAAATATTAGTAACAATCGGAACATTCAAAAAACTGCATGTAGGTTGTTTTGTAAAAGAAAAATTTGAATATGAAGGCATTGAGTGTTTTCTTACTGATGAGGATGTGAAAATTTCAAACAGCAACGATCCGCAAGGAATAAAGCTGAAAGTAAGGGCAAACAATACTGAGAAAGCAATACGGGTACTATTGCAAATCCACAAAGAATATGATCTCGACAAAATTGAGCAAGCCAGTGGGATAATAGATAAGAAAAAAATTCTTGTGCCTATTGATTTTTCTAAATACTCAATGAATACTTGTGAGTATGCATTTGGAATTGCCGAAAAAACAGGTGCTGAAGTAAAATTGCTTCATGTTTATGAGGATCCGGCCTTAAACAGACCTGACAAGCAGACCACATCATGGGAAGAGCATGAGAAAATTGAAGCAGCAGAAATATATAAGAAGACACAAGCCATGCTGATTAAGTTTGATGATGAGATGAGAGAACACGTTGACAATGACATCCTGGAAAAAGTAAAAATGCATTTTGCACTCCTTAAAGGAAATCCTGAAGATGTCATTGTGGCCCTATGTAAAAGATATAAGCCAGATGTAATTATTATGGGGTCAAAAGGGAAGACTGAAACCAAGAGTTTATTTATTGGTAGCGTTACCACCAAGGTAATTGAGAATACTGATTTTCCGGTACTAACTATCCCAAAATCTGCAACATTCAAAGGGATTGGTTTAATAAATATTATGTATGCAACTGATTTTAACGAAAGTGATAATTCATCACTTAACAGCTTACTTGATATTGTTTCGCCCTTCGATACCAAGATTCACTGTGTTCATTTTGATAATAAAAATAACACTTTAAAACAAGGCAAAGTTGATGAATTGAATAAATTCCTTGAGAAAGAATACAGTAAACATAATATACAATGCGAGTTATTTAAAAGTACTGATTTAATCAAAGGATTCGATGATTTTGTTGAAAAGAACAATATTGACCTCATCTCCTTTTCCAGTCCGAGAAGAACCTTATTTTACAAAGTATTTTACCCTAATAAACTTAAGAAGATAGTAGTAACAAGTAAAGTACCGATGCTTGTTTTTCCAGTAAAGAGTTTTAAGTAGTGTTTAATGGAAGGATACTTAAAAAATGACAATGAAATTCCAATATAACAAAACATCTCTTCAGTGTCTCAACAAACAGTTAAACATGAGGCTTAAAGCACTTCCTGTGATAAAAAACAAGGAAACAGCTTTACGCATGGAAGTAAAAAAAGCAAAATATAAGGTGAACGAATTGGATAAAAAACTGGAGGAAAAAATAGAAGCCTGCACATTATCGTCGGGAATCTGGAACGAATTCAATACTAGTCTTATAGCAATTGAGAAAGTAAAAACAAGCACTAAAAAAATCGCAGGAGTAAAAACACCTATTCTGGAAGAAGTCATTTTTAGAATCGATGATTTCAGTTTGTTTAACAATCCAAAATGGTTTCCAGAAGGTGTTTCAATAATAAAAGAATTAGGGGAGATTGCGATAGAAAGAGAATTTTTTAACAGAAAGATGGAACTGCTCAACCACGCCAGAAGAAAAACAACGCAAAAAGTAAACCTGTACGAGAAAGTACAGATTCCTGGCTATGAAGATGCAATCAGGAAAATAAAACGCTTTTTGGAGGACGAAGAAAACCTATCGAAATCGTCACAGAAAATTGTAAAAAACCGTAAGCAAAAACAAATGGAGGCGGGTCAATGATTATACCCATGCAAAAATATACCTTCCTTGTTTTTTATAAGGAATACGAGGCTTTCCTGAAAGAATTGCAGCAATTTGGTGTGCTTCATATTATTGAGAAGAAAACTGATATTAATGAAAAAATCAGTAAAAACCAGCAATTGCTAAATCGGTACGAACGGATAATCAAACTCCTTGAAAAACGTGAAGTAAAGAACATTACTGACAATCCTGATTCAGACGGATTAAAGGTTCTGGAGGCAATATCACAAAAGCAGGAAGAACTGTCGGCCTTTGAGCAAGAACTTGCAGCCTGGCAAAAAGAACTAATCAGAACAGAGCCCTGGGGCGATTTCTCTGTCGATATCATCAACAAACTCAAAAAAGAGAATTACCAATTGAGGTTCTTTACCATCTCGAAAAAGAAGTTTAAGCCATCCTGGCTTTCTGAACACAATGCCGAAATAATTTCTGAAAGGGGGAATGTCGTTCATTTTATCATTCTGCAACAGGGCAACGATGAACTGAATATTGATACTGAAGAAGTACAGCAACCTGATAATCCGGTTTCGGAAATAAGGAATAAAATCGCATGTATTGAGGCGAAAATATTAGGGATAAACAATGAATTTGACAAATTTTCCAAAACAAGCCTGCCGTTGCTCAATCTGGAAAGAGAAACAATAGTCGCAAATCTGGAATACGAGAAAGTGTTTTTGCATACTGCCGATGAGGTAGATGAAAAAGTGAAAATACTCGAAGGCTGGGTTCCTGAAACACGAAAAAAACAAATCGATGCTTTTTTGAAAAAGGGCAATATTTTGAACATCATTGAAAAAGCCTCCAACAAAGACAAAATCCCTGTTTTATTAAAGAACAACAGATATAGTCGTTTGTTTGAGCCCATCGGGAAGTTGTTTTCGCTTCCATCCTATTCTGAAATGGACCTGACTGTTTTCTTCGCACCTTTCTTTATGATGTTCTTCGGCTTTTGTCTTGGAGATGCCGGATACGGCTTATTGTTTCTGATTGGGGCGGGTCTATATAAACTGAAAGCGAACCCTGAAATAAAACCGCTCTTATCGCTGATGCAGATACTTGGTTTGGCAACAGTAATTTTCGGAATTATTACAGGAACATTTTTTGGGATTAACCTTATAGAAACCGATATTAAATTCCTTGCGAATTACAAAAGTTTCTTCCTCAACCCCGACAATATGTTTAACCTGGCATTGGTGTTGGGGGCAGTGCAAATTGTTTTCGCTTTGTTTATAAAAGCATTAAATCAGATTAAGCAATATGGGTTTGCCCATTCGTTGGCCACATTTGGCTGGCTAACAGTTCTGCTCGGCGGTGGTATTTATACTGCACTAACAAGATATGAAATAATAAGTTCGAACAACATTATCCTATATTCCATCCTTTCACTTGGCGGATTTTTGATCGTATTTTTCAGCGATGTCGAAATCAGTATCCTGGCTCGTATTGGCAAAGGAGTTTGGGATATCTACTCAACAATAACAGGCATATTTGGGGACCTTTTGTCGTACATCCGCCTGTTTGCCCTGGGCCTGTCGAGTGCTATACTTGGGTTTGTGATAAACGATATTGCATTGCATATTTTAGGGTCATCGCCAATTATCGGGCCGGTGTTTTTTGCGATATTTCTTGTACTCGGCCATGGCCTGAATATTCTGATATCATCACTCGGTTCGTTTGTTCACCCCATGCGACTAACATTTGTTGAATTTTATAAAAATGCCGGCTTTGCCGGGGGCGGAAAAGAATACAAACCTTTCAGCATTAAATAAAAACAGAGACATAAATTAAATAAGTATAAATTATTTACAAATTAATAAAGGAGGATTATTATGACAACTGCAATAATACTTGCCTATGTAGGGCTGGGATTAATGATTGCCTTAGCGGGTATTGGAAGTACAATAGGTGTTTCATCGGGAGGAAACGCAACTATAGGCGCATTAAAGAAGAATGACGAGGCTTTCGGAAGTTATATGCTATTGAGTGCTTTACCTGGAACTCAGGGCCTTTACGGCTTTGCCGGATTTTTTATCATCAATGCAAAACTTCAGGGTTTTGTTGTTGACGGGGTTTTAACATTAACACTGTACCAAGGTGCTGCAGTTTTTGCAGCCGGGCTTGCATTAGGCTTTGTGGGGCTCATGTCGGGCATAAAACAAGGTGGTGTTTGTGCATCAGGTATTGCCGGTATTGGTTCGGGGCACGATATTTTTGGTAAAACAATGGTGCTTGCAGTATTCCCTGAATTGTATGCAATTATTGCCTTTGCGGCAACATTTTTAATTGCTGCAGGTTTATAAGAACCATTTAACCAAAGTTTGTATGAGTGTTGTTGTGATTAACTTTTTAGTTTATGCACCAACAAATTAATACTCATTACAATTTTGTTTTTAAGATAATTCATGAATATCTAAATTGATTTTTTTTGAAAAATATGCTCAATACCAAATGTGGAAATTTTATCTAAATATCAAAGAGATAAATTTAGAAGTTGCCTTATGTTAAAAATCCATTCAACTCCACAGTAGTTAAAAAAAATATTTCGCCGGTTATATCATCTGAGAATTCGTTTAAAATTGAAGATATGACAATAAAAGAAGTAATTTAAAAAGTTTGGATGACATTAATGCATTGACGAATTATAAAGAATACAAAAATCTACTCAAAGACTATATTTCACGAGCACTCAAAAAAAGGAAAAGACAATAATCAAATCTGGACACACCCAGATATGATAGGAATAAAGTTTTTAAACCTACAAACCAAAACAAGCCAGAATTTCTTGAAATCAATAAACAGAGTCGATACTTTTAAATTAAGTTCCTATGAATTGAAACGGGAAATTAACAGTAATTCAGAACTTAAAAAAAGCTTTTTTTCAAGCTGTTTCAAATTCAAGTTGGGCAAATTATGGATATTTAGTCGCATTTGAATTTAGTGATAGTTTATCTGACGAAATGGAAAGACTTAGTCAATCATTTGGTATTGGGATTTATCTATTAGATAAGTATTTTTTGTATAACAAGAGCCGTATGATGGGAGACTATCACGTACGGTTCTGTGAGAGGCTTAGGGTGAAACTCCCTTTGCCTACCCGATCACGTAGTTATACTGCATTAAAAAAATTACAACATGAATAATGTTATCTATAAAATATTAAGAAGACCTTTAGAAAAAAAATTACACCTCAGATAATGTGTCTATTACGTATGTTCATCGTAAAAATTTAGAATCTGATTTTTTAAGGTATCTTATAATACCATGAATGCAAATTGCGCTATAAGGATATACTCAAAGTGGAAAAACTACTTTGATGCGCAAAATTTTCATAGGATCTATTTTGGACTTATCTATTTGCTTTAAAACAAATTGCTGACAAAAAAATATTCAAGTAAAATCGTCTCGGTCTTATTGCGCGAGCACTTGAATCAGCTTATCGCAACCCCCTTTTTCTATAAATTCCGTATGTTCATCTACGGTCTTGAAACGCATTCCACATATTTCATGACATTCCATTTTATAATCGGTGGCTTCATAGAATTTATTAATTATTTTTTCTGAATCCGGGTCAGAGAAAGAAGATTTCCACTCTTCTTTCTTTACCAGTTCGAGTATGGTTTTCCAAATAGCAGCGCTCAATGCTCCACAACCACCACCTCTCAAACCAAGACCTCCGGCAAATCCTGCAACCATAGCAATTTCATCTTCACTACCACCCATTTTTCTTACGACTTCAGAAGCACAGCTAAGCGCTGGTTGCGATTCAGTTTGTTCTAAAGATAATCCTTCATAGGCTGCTGTAATGGCTTCCGGAGCCCATTTTTCAGCAAGTCTATAGCAGGAATAGAATTTACCTGAAAGCATGTGTTTCGCAAAACTCCATTTGTTTTTAAAGTCCGTTTTTGTAAAATCTTCACAGTCGATACATTTTGTCCTGTTTTCAAAAGATTCCATAAGGTGCTGAGTTGCTCCGATTGCAACGGCTGTTGCTTTACGCCTATCACTATGTCTGCGAAATGATTCAGCGCCAACAGCCATGGAAGCTCCCCAGAGCATTCCACATTGATATCCTTGTTGCATTATTCCACCAGCAAGTGGGTTTAAAGCACGCTCTTCATTTTGCTTGGGATGACCAAATTCGCGATTTAAAATATAAAAGAGTGTGTTTGAGCATGAGCCTTTTTTGAGAAATACTCTTTTAGCCCTTAATTTAACTTTTTTTGATTTTAATCTATTCATAGGTTTCCTCCTAACTTTTTAGCCGCAACATCTATTTTACGGGCTTCTTCTTTTGAAAGGATAAAAGCTACCGGCAAAAGCCGGCCTTCGCACGTTAAAGCTTTCCCTACACATCGGATACGCTATTAATTTCGTACTAAAATACAACAAATTTTAGCTGATGACAACAGCATGCCGCAATAAAGCAAGGGAGATCTATAAGCATATTAGCACAAAAGGTTTTGATCAGATAATAAGTTCCTTAGATGATTTGGATATATAGAATAGTTTGTTAAATTTGGTAGCAAGTTATCGAAACGCCTTGTAAAGCTCTAAAGTTCATGAAGAACCGACAGATATTTGTGAAAAGACCAGTAATTTTATCAATCAATTTATTAATCTGCATAAGGAAGATATAAAGCTACTATAGCTTTATCCAATCGTTGTGCACTATCCCCCTACTATGGAAAAACAGTTGAGTTTTTAAGCTAACGGTTGTATCTTTGAAAGACTTAGCTCCTTGTCGGGGCCGGTTTCTAAAATGGTGCTTTTAAAGTCCGAGCGCAATCAAGGTCTGAATGTAAAAAGCAAGAATAGTTTATATGTTTTTGCTTGGGTTTGAGTTTAATGGCGATACTTTAATAGTAATCCCGATAGGAATGGTTTGGCTAATTGTAACTGTATTATTTTTGATTTATGGCTTCCTTTATTTTATATGTAACAAATATGCTTGGCTTGTTGGACTTATTGCTGTAATCGTTTCCCAAATACTAATCTTTTACTTTTGGAAAGACGCCAAGTTTGGCACGATTCCTAATTTGATTATTCTGATTGTTGCCTTGGTGAGTTTGGGTTCGTATTTATTACACAGTGAGTTTACAAGCCGTGTGAAAATCGATTTTTCAGAAAATAATTCGCTTTCTACTGACATATTAACTGAAAATGACATTGCTCATTTGCCTATGGTTGTTCAGAAGTATCTTCATTATAACAAATCAGTAGGACAACTGAAGGTAAAGAATTTCAGGGCGGAATTTGTTGGCGGAATGCGTTCTAAACCCAAAGACGAGTATATGAATTTACAATCTATTCAATATAACTTTTATCAGAAACCGTCACGCTATTTTTATATGACTACCAGCAAAATGGGTTTGCCCTCAACAGGACTGCATCTTTACCAAAACAGAACTGCAACCTTTAAAGTCAAACTTTTAAATTGGTTTAAAGTCGTAGATGCCAAAGGAGACAAAATGAATCAGGCAGAAACGGTTACGCTGTTAAACGATATGTGTTTTATTGCCCCTGCAACATTAATTGACAGCAGGTTAACTTGGGAAACTATAAACGATACAACGGTAAAAGCAATATTTAAAAATGGAAATATCAATGTAAGTGCTGTGCTTTATTTCAATGCAAAAGGCGAACTCATAAACTTTATAAGCAACGATCGCTTCGACACTGACGGTAAAAAATACGTCAGTTATCCCTGGGCAACTCCGGTTGAAGACTACCGAATAATAAACGGATACTTATTACCAAGCAAGGCTAAACTAATCTATCAGAGACCAGACGGAGATTTTACATACGGTGAATTAGAATACAAAAGTGTGAAATATAATTTGACCAATATTGAAGATTAAAAATGAAGACACAATTATTATGACTATTTTCTAATCCGAAAAGAATGCCAGCCACTTTTATAATGGTTTGTTATAAATGTCAAATCATTACACTTGCTTATCAAATACAGCATCTTGTGCTAATGTATACCACGTATTGGATTTGACAATTGGGGGACTCTTTGTGACAGCATCCAGGTGCTTTTACACAATCCCCCTCTTTGTCATAAAATTAGCTATTTTTGAATACTGATTTAAATAAAAAACAAACATATAAGTTGCACAAAGACATAGGAAATCCAGTTTCTAAAAACCAATCCCCAGCATATCCCCATAGGGGTTCTTTGGACAAAATAATATTTAGCCGGAATCGGAATTCTATTTTATAGGTTTATCTTCGTTACAATTCATTAAATTTGCTTCGGACATATATTTTAACTAAGCTATAGTGGAATGTATACTCATGTTAAGAAATTTGTTTCTAAATTGGTTGCCCTGAGCGAGGAGGAATGGCAAGCAGCTTTTCCGCTGATAGAAACCCGATTACTTAAAAAGAATGATTTTTTTGTGCGGGAAGGCGAGATAGCAAGATATATTGCATTCACGCAAAATGGGTACTTAAGGGTTTTTTACAACCATGATGGAAATGAGATAACCCGCGATATTTCGCCACTACATACTTTTGTTACAGCACTTCCCAGTTTTGTCTCTCAAACTCCATCATTTGAGATTATCCAGGCCATTACTGATTGCGAACTCTTGGTTATCCATCGAGAAAATCTTGAAAACCTGTATAATGCTTATATAAACTGGCAAAAAGTGGGTAGGAGGGTAATGGAAGAGATGTTTGTGGAAAACCAAACCCGTGTATATGCATTTATAACCCAGACTGCCGAAACGAGGTATAAGGAAATGATGAAGAAATTCCCTGATATTTTCCTTTATGTCCCCTTACAATACATTGCTTCTTATTTGGGCATTACTTCTCAATCTTTGAGCCGGCTTAGGAAAAGTATTCAGTTTGACGATTGATATTTTCAGCATGCTTTTCGTGACCTAAAACCATTTCAGGCGTCCTCGCCTGAAAAATACCAGCATCGGTTTGTGTATCTTTGAGCGTATTCTATGAATAAAAGCCACTAAACACGCAAAAGTTATTAACAATTTTAGGCTGCAAATTTCAAGAAATTTACATAAGGCTGTTCTCTTTTCACTACTTCATCATTCACCATTTTTTTACCATTTGGTAAGTAAATTTTCCATTTTTAAGATAAACTTTGTACTCAATAAAATTCCATAATTAATTACCATGGAACGATTTATCGATACAAACAATGCCGGAAATTTTGATCTTATCATTATTGGTGGGGGAATTACAGGAGCCACCCTGGCTTACGAAGCAAGCACAAGGGGCTTAAAAGTTGCCCTGTTTGAAAAAGGCGATTTTGCGGCAGCAACATCTTCAGCAACTTCGAAATTAATTCACGGAGGACTACGTTACCTCAAAAATATGGAATTTGGCCTGGTACGTGAATCCTTGAGGGAAAGGAAAATACTTAGCGACATCGCTCCCAATTTTGTTTATCCCATCCCTTTTTTGATTCCCTCTTTTGCTTCATTAAAAAGCAATAAATTGGTTTTGTTAATCGGGATGCTGTTGTATGATTTACTTTCATTTGACAAAGCACATACCTGGGATCAATCAAAAAAGTTGCCCCGCTTCAGAACTCTAAATTCCCAAAAGACAAAAAATCTCGAAAGTTGTGTAAGAAAGAAAGGTTTAACCGGTTCAACGATCTATTACGATTGTCAGAATATCTTCCCGGAAAGGTTGAGCCTCGCTTTTCTGAAATCTGCCGAAAAGCAAGGAGCCAAAATTTCTAATTATGCAAAAGTAAATTCTTTCCTTAAAGAGAACAGTCAGGTTCAGGGTGTCAGTGTGCGAGATGAATTGAGTGGACAGGAAGGCAGCTTCAAAGCAGCTGTAATTGTTAATTGCGCGGGTCCATGGGCGGATATCCTCATTAAATCAGCTACTACAACAGAAACAAAGCATAGCATCCGTCGTTCCGAAGGAATCCACATCATTACTAAGAAGTTATGCAATACCCATGCGGTTTCGGTGATGACAAAAAGCAAGCGCCATATCATGGTGATGCCCTGGAGAAATCACTCCCTGATTGGGACAACAGATAAAGAATATGTTGGTAATCCGGACGATTATAAAGTTTCGAAGCAAAGCATTATGGATTTATTGGCCGATGTAAATGATAATTATGATATGCCGGACTTGAACTATGAAGACGTATTGTTCTGTTACGGTGGCTTACGCCCTTTGGCCGATACGGAAACAGAGAATTCCTATGAATCTTCCCGGAAATATGAAATCTTCGACAATGCGGATGAGGGACTGGATGGCCTGCTAACGGTAGAAGGAGGGAAATTCACAACAAGTAGACAACTTGCAGTAGAGGTGATAGAAAAAATTGAGAAAAAGCTAAAACTGAAGTTATCCAAATCAGAAAGCAAAAACCGGCATCTATATGGAAGCGAAATAAAAGACATGGACTTATTTATGGATGAGCTGCACCTTGAATATACTGATTTCATCTTCAACACCATTGAATATTTGGGTAAGAACTACGGGACGGAGAGCCATAAAATTTTTAAATTGGCCCGTAATAATCCTAAATTAGCAGAGGTTTTGAACGAAGACGGAGAAATATTGGCTGAAGTAGCTTTTGCCATCCAAAATGAGTCTGCTTTCACCTTGTCGGATATTTTATTCAGAAGAACAGGAATCGGGGGTTTGGGGCATCCCGGCGATGACGTTCTTCAGAAAGTCGCTCAACTGGTGGGCGATCATCTTCACTGGGATCATGAAACACTTGAAAGTGAAATGCAAAAGGCTCGGCTACGGTTTCGATTACCTGCTGTATAAGCAAGAATGTGGAGAAGGAAGAATTTATGGGGTTCATTCAAACTCATGTATGCATCAAATGCTGTAAATTTGTATATCTATATTTGTTTCATTTTGGGTTCATTGTCCCGTAGGGACGTAATAAAATAAATCATGGCTAATACCTATCGTTCAATATTTAAATGGGGAGATAAGCGTGAAGAGAAATTAGAAAAAGGCGTTATTGAACTCATAAAGGAAAAATTTGATTATTCGGATGAAGATTTCCGACAACATTATCTCTTTGGTGATGAGGAGATAAATCTGCAACAGCCCTGCTCAATACCCGAAGCGATTATAAAAGAGTTCATTAAGCTTTGTGGTACTGACAATGTAAATTTGGATAATTTTGCCAGGGCCGCCCATGCCTCAGCTTATTTTTTTACGGATCTTTTATACCTCAGAAAGGGGGAAATAAAAACACCTCCTGATGTGGTGATTTATCCACGCTCTGAAGAAGAAATTGTTGAAATACTTCAAATCTGTAAGCGTGAAAATATTGCCATCACGCCAATTGGGGGACGATCTTCAGTTACCCGGGCACTCGAAACCCCTCTGGGGGGGATTAGCCTAGACTTAACAAGACATTTCAATAAGATTCTTGAAGTAAATGAAACAAACAGCACGGTAAAGGTACAGCCAGGTGTTTATGGACCGGTACTAGAAAAACATTTAAACGCCTTTGGAAATGGATATAGCTGCGGACACTTTCCGCAATCCTTCGAATATTCCACCGTTGGTGGATGGGCAGCGGCTCGTGGCGCAGGACAGTCCTCCACTGCCTACGGAAAAATTGACGAGATGGTACTGGCTCTCAGGGTGATCACAGCTGTCGGGATTATTGAAACCAAAGATTATCCTGCCAGCGCACAGGCCTGGGATCTGAATAAAACATTTATAGGATCGGAAGGCTGTCTGGGAATAATAACCCGTATAAGTCTGAAAATCAGAAAATATCGCCCCCAAAATACGGCTTATGCATCTTTTGTTTTCAAGAATTTTGAATCGGCCACCAAAAGTATGCGTGAAATTATGCAGTCCGGCTTCGGCTTTCCATCACTTTTCAGGATTTCTGATCCCGAAGAAACGGCTACAGCATTTAAAATCAAAGGATTTGAAAATAGTTTTTCGGATAAAGTTTTGAAGACCTTGGGATATTCACCCGGAAAAAGATGCCTGATGTTTGTTACGGTAGATGGTGATAAAGACTACGCCCACTTGGTAAAGAAAAAAATTAAAAAGATTGTCCGTTCAAAGGGTGGTTTTTCTGTTGGTGGAAAACCAACAAAAGATTGGTTGAAACAGCGATACAGCAGCGCCTATTTACGCGATCCACTCATGGATATTGGAATTATGACTGATACTGTCGAAACCGCAGTAGCCTGGGATAAGTTAATAGTCTTGTGGAAAGCGGTGAGAGCTTATTTTGAAAAGAGAGATAAGACCCATGTCATGGCTCATATCTCCCATGTTTATGAGAATGGAGCCAATTTATATTTCACTTTTCTCAGTCCAATGAAGAAAGGAATAGAAATTGAAGATTATCTGCAACTTCATAAGGGATTGATAGACACCATTCATCATAACGGAGGCTCGCTGTCGCATCATCATGGCATCGGAAGGGCATTGGCTCCATGGATGGAAGAGGAGATGGGGAAAACAGCGATGGGGCTTATGCAAGCGACAAAAGATTTTCTGGATCCGGAAGGAATTCTAAACCCCGGCGATACCTTGGGATTGAATTCGACTCTTCCTAAGCATAGGTAGCATGCTGTTATTTAGCTGAATTATTTATAGATTTGGACTTCATTAAACAATTTGAATTATGGCTAAAGCTGACGCTGAAAGAAAGTACATATTAGTAGTCGATGTCGGTACCCAATCCATTCGTGCTTCCTTTATAGACATTGATGGGAACATTTGTGAAATTGAAAAAACGCCCATTGAAGCTTATTATTCCACTCAGCCGGGCTACTCGGAACAGGAACCTGAATATTTCTGGGAGAAACTTTGTGAAACCACCAATACGCTCTTCAAAAATACGAGTATTGACAGGGAGCAAATTCAAGGAATGAGTCTCACCACCCAAAGGGGAACTGTTGTGAACCTTGATAAGGAGGGTAAACCACTGCGGCCTGTCATTATCTGGCTTGACCAGCGAAAGGCAAATATCGGTAACTGGCCGAAAGGCATTGCCAAATCAGCTTTGCAAATGGCTGGCGTATATGAGTCGGTAACTTATGCCATTAAGGAGGGTGAGTCGAACTGGATCAGGCAACATCAGCCTGATATATGGAAAAAAACCGATAAGTACCTTATGCTCTCCGGGTTTTTTATCTCTCGTTTGTCTGGTCGCTTTGCGGATTCTGTCGGGAGTATGGTGGGTTTTATTCCATTCGATTATAAAAAGCATCAATATTCAAAAACCGGTTCGATTAACTATAAAATGTTTCCTATCGAAAAGAAGAAGCTCGCTACCTTGGTTCATCCCTCTGAACGAATGGGTGAGATTACCCGCGAAGCCTCTAAACAAACAGGAATCCCTGAAGGCCTGTCAATCATTGCTGCCGCTTCCGACAAGGCCTGTGAAGTATTGGGTTCGGGTGTCATTTCTCCGGAAGTAGGCTGTCTGAGTTATGGGACAACGGCCACCATTCAGACGGTGAACGACAAGTATTTGGAAGTTGTGAAAATGTTTCCTTCCTATCCCAGTGCTATTCCTCATTTTTTTAATACCGAGGTGATGATATACCGTGGCTTTTGGATGATTAATTGGTTCAAAAAAGAATTTGGATATCGTGAGACAGAACTGGCAAAAAAACTCAATAAAGAGCCTGAGGAATTGTTTGATGAAATGATAAAGGATATCCCTCCGGGATCCATGGGATTGACATTACAGCCTTATTGGTCGCCGGGAGTGAAACTACCCGGAATTGAAGCAAAAGGTGCTGTGATAGGCTTTGGGGATGTGCATACGCGTGCTCATCTGTATCGGTCAATCTTGGAAGGTATTGCGTATGCTTTGAAAGACGGAGCTTTGAGGACAGAAAGGAGAACAAAAGTGAAGATAGAAAAAATCAGGGTGTCGGGTGGAGGCTCGCAGAGTAAAAATGCACTTCAGCTTACTGCTGATATTTTTAATCTGCCTGTTGAGAAACCGCATACTTACGAGACTTCGGCTCTGGGAGCTGCCATCAACGCGGCTGTTGGTTTAAAAATTTATCCCGATTTTGAAACGGCTGTTGAAAAGATGTGCCGAATAGGGGAAACCTACCTTCCTATTCCTGAGAATGTGAAAATCTATGACCAACTGTATAATAAAGTTTATAGTAAAATGTATAAAAGGTTGAAGCCGCTTTACAATGATATCCGGGATATTATCAATTATCCTAAGAAATAGTACACTGATCTTTATGATGATTAAGGGCTAAATATTATTTTGTCCGAAGGACTCCCATGGAGATGTGCTGGCTTCAATTTATCACCCTTTTTATGCCGTTTTTAAGAATTGTGGTTTGGAAATTAAAAAGTAAGCCAAGTTTATATTTCCCTAATCTTAAATAAGTCAGAATAATTAGTTATAAAATTATAGTTTTACCGTTTATCAGAATTTTACAAAACATGTTTAATTTAAAATTCAAGTGATTTATGTCAAAGAACGTATCCGATCATATAGTAGAAATGCTTGTAAAAGCAGGTGTTAAGAGAATTTATGCTGTAACAGGTGACAGTCTTAATCCAGTAAATGATGCTGTGCGAAGAGATGGCAGACTTCAATGGATACATGTAAGGCACGAAGAAGCCGGAGCCTATGCGGCTTCTATGGAGGCCGAACTGAATGGAATCGGTTGTTGTATGGGAAGTAGCGGCCCGGGGCACGTGCACCTGGTCAATGGTTTATATGATGCCAATAGAGCTGAAAATCCTGTAATTGTTATTGCTTCAACCATTCATACTGAAAAAATGGGGCTGGATAACTTTCAAGAGACAAGACCCGAATATCTATTTCAGGATTGTTCGAAATATGTTTTTGTGGCCAATACGCCAAAACAGGCTCTAAATGGATTACAAACCGCTATTCAGCATGCCATTAGCAAAAAGGGGGTAGCTGTTTTAGGACTTCCAGGTGATGTAGCGGCTGCTGAAATAGAACCTGTTCACTCTTCCAATAAAAATTTCTATACTCAACCAAGGGTAATCCCAAGTCCTGAAGATCTTCAGGAACTTGCCGATGTGATCAACACGCATGAAAAAGTGATGCTGTTTTGCGGACATGGATGTCGTAATGCCGTGGATGAAGTAATGCAACTGGCCCAAAAACTTAATGCACCATTGGGCTATAGTTTTAGGGGTAAAATATTTTTTGAACGCAAAGAAAATCCCTATGCGGTTGGATTAAATGGGCTTTTAGGCAATAAATCCGGTTTTGAAGCCATGCACCAGGCAGATGTTCTCTTAATGTTGGGGACTGATTTTCCTTATAGTGAGTTCCTTCCCGAAAAATGCAAGATCATTCAAATAGATACCAAACCTGAAAAATTAGGGCGAAGAGCTAAAGTGGATTTTGGATACTGTGGTGATATAAAATCAACGCTACAAGAACTCATACCACTACTCGAAGTCAAAACTTCTACCCACTTCCTTGATAAGATGCGTTCCTTGCATCAGGAGATTGAAGATAAATATGATAGTTATGTGGAAGAAAAGGGATCTGAAAAAAACATTCACCCGGAATATGTTGCCTATTTGGTTGATAAATTAGCAGATGACGATGCTATATTTACTGTTGATACCGGGATGAGTGCCGTATGGGCTGCACGCTACCTAAAAGCTGGTACAAATCGCTACCTGACAGGGTCGTTCAACCACGGGTCTATGGCGAATGCTATGCCAATGGCCATTGGAGCGGGCCTGTCACATCCCGACCGACAAGTAATTGCTTTTTGCGGTGATGGCGGTATTTCCATGCTTTTGGGCGATTTGATGACGATCAGCCAATATCAAATTCCCGTTAAAATCATCATTTTTAATAATCGGGTTTTGGGTATGGTAAAACTTGAGATGCGGGTGCAAGGTTATATGGATTGGCAAACCGATATGGTAAATCCTGATTTTGTAAAATTGGCGGAAGCCATGAATATTGCAGCATGGGAAGCCAAAGAATCAAAAGATGTGGAACAAGCACTTTCAAACGGATTTAAACATAATGGCCCAGCGATTATCAACATTTTTACAGATCCGAATGCGCTGGCAATGCCACCTACCCTAAACTTTGAACAAGTGAAAGGCTTTTCAAAATCCATGGCAAAATTGATGGTAAATGGAAAATTTGCAGAAATAGTAGATACAACTAAGAGCGATTTAAAATACTTACGGGAATTATTATAAAACATTATTATGAAGGAAGCTATTAAATTCACTTTTATCTCCCTGCTTATTTTTGCCGTACTCATCGGTATTATTTTGTGGACTTTACCTGGTTTTATTGTTCTTGTAGTGTTGCTTGTGTTGCTTGGATTCTATGATTTATTTCAGAAAAAACACACGATACTCAGAAACTTTCCTTTAGTTGGCCACATTCGTTACTTATTGGAAATGATTGGCCCGGAACTTCATCAATATTTCGTGGAATCCGATACTGATGGCAAACCCATTGATAGGAATCATCGTAGTTACATCTACGAGCGAGCCAAAGAACAAACCCAAACACACCCCTTTGGTACAGAGCTCAATGTATATGATGATAATTATGAATGGATGCAACACAGCATCTATCCTGCCAGGAAAATGGAAACACCGCCACGAGTTGTTATTGGCGGAAAAGATTGCAAGCAACCATACAGTGCCAGCCTTTTCAATATTTCAGCCATGAGTTTTGGAGCTTTGAGTAAAAATGCCATCCAGGCACTAAACCTGGGTGCTAAAGGAGGTAACTTTTTTCACGATACAGGCGAAGGGGGCATTTCAAAATACCATTTGCAAGGTGGGGATTTAGTGTGGGAAATCGGGACAGGCTATTTTGGTTGCCGAACAGCTGATGGCCATTTTGATACCGAAAAATTTAAAGAAAAGGCAAATTGGGAGCAAGTGAAAATGATTGAAATCAAAATTTCACAAGGTGCAAAACCCGGACACGGTGGTGTGCTTCCCGCAGCTAAGAATGATGAAGAAATTGCTGAAATAAGAGGTGTAAAATCACATACCGATGTTCTCTCACCTCCCGGCCATTCAGCTTTTAGTGATGCTGAAGGATTATTGCAGTTTGTTCAGCAATTGAGAGTATTATCTAACGGAAAACCTGTCGGTTTTAAGCTTGCCATTGGAAACAAACAAGAGTTTATTGAAATATGTGAAAGGATGGTGCAAACTGGCATAAAACCTGATTTTATAACCGTAGATGGTGCGGAAGGGGGTACGGGTGCCGCACCCATCGATTTTTCAAACTACGTAGGTATGCCTTGGGAAGATGCTCTGATTTTTGTTGTGGACACACTGAACGGATACAACCTCAAAAAAGAAATAAAAGTTATTACTGCTACTAAGATATTTACGGCCTTTGATATTTTTAAGGCCCTTTGTATTGGGGCAGATGTCTGTAATTCCGCCCGGGGTATGATGTTGGCTTTGGGTTGTATTCAAGCCCTGAAATGCAATACCAATGAATGCCCGACTGGTGTAGCTACGAATAACCCAAAATTTGTGAGAGGTTTAGTGGTATCTGAAAAATGGAAAAGAGTCAGGAATTACCATAAGAACATATTGGAAAATTTTTTGGAATTATTGGCCGCATCGGGCTGTAATTCACTTGAAGAAATGAATAGAAGTTTAATTTTTAAGAAGGTGAATAAGCAATGGCTTTCCTATGCTGAAAAGTATGAAGCAATACAAAACGGAGTATTTCTAAAAATAGAACATAAATAAGTCATTGAATTAAAGCTGTCGCATAATGATTGAACAATTTTTGGAAGCACAAAAGGAAAAACCTGGCTACAATAAATAGTACTATGAGCGGTCTGCAAGACACGGTCCCGCACCTGCGGGATTGAACTACATCCCGATCACCAGCACTGGTTCTATGTACTTATCGACGGTTTTTGTTGGTTTTTGAGACGTTTTGGAGATTAAGGCTTGTGGCTTAAGCTAAGCCAAATCTGTTTTTGTGGCAATTGATAGAGAGGGCGGGCTATTGGAGAAAGACACCCGGTTTATGACTGAAAAAAGTCAATGTTTTTATGATCTCTTTTTACGGTTTCCTGATAAATGCTTATGGACTTGTAATTGAATATCGGTTTTTTGCATTTTATTTGATTATGAACAAGACAATAGATGCATTATATAGCTAACCCAAAGAGTCTTTGCTTTTGTCTTTTACTCATATAGCTCCCTTCAAACCCAGAATTAGTCCATTTACGTCCTCCAAATTTTTTGAAAAAATTACAAGCAATTTTTCAACCCTACCGTAGGAAGCTTTATATTTGATTGATATTAAGCTGAAAACTTGATAATGAACGAATAAGTGGTGGTTTTTAGACGAACTGACGTTGTGCGTCATTAGAGAGAACGAAAAACATTAATTGAAAAAATGAACAATCCTTGGTTAGAAATATCACATTCAGATTATGAAACTCATATGACAGAAGTTTGACAAGCACAAGTTTCGAACAATTTAACAAAATATTGTCTTGACAAATATCTACCTGAAAGTTTTGCACTATTGGGTTGTTCAACAGGAAATGGATTAGAACATATAAAATCTGGAATTACAGAGAATGTTTATGCAATTGACATTAACCCAGAATACCTAACTCAAGTTTCGCACCCATAATACACTAGCAATTATCTACTTAGACTTTGTTACAATACCCTTTAAAGCTATACCGAGTTCTTCCAAGTCATGATTTAACTTACGCTTAAACGAATCCCAATTTTCAGTTCCTTCCGCATTATATTCCTCAATCTTCTTTTTTATTTTATTCTTCCTTAATTCAAATACAACCAACGCTTCACCATACTTTGATTTAATAGTTTCAATATTAAAAGCTGAAGAGGATTCAGGATCATTTACCAAATCGCTCTGGGTTTCTTTTATTTCCTTTTTCTTCTTTTCTATTTTAATAATGACCTCTTCTAATGCCAGGTTTAATTTGTGCTTGGCATCTTTCACATCCTTCCTGGCAAGCTTAAATCTGCCCTTTGCCTCCTTCAGTTCATTTTCTAATAGTTCACAATTAGATAAATCTGTGCTTTGGGCAAAACCTTCTACGGTTATGTGTTTTAAAATATTTTTTTTCATGATTATACAGTTAAGTGAAAAACATTGATTAGAGAATTAGGTAATTTTCATGTTTTTTGCAGCCAGTCAATTTTTTTCAAAATGTTCTTTTACAAAAGCATGCATCTGATTTTCCGTTAAATTGTCAGTTGTTTCAATGTCAATTTTAATGTTATTAAAATGTCTGTCCTTTTTTAAAAAGTTATACAATTCTGTTTTGGCATTGGTTGGCCCAAAGATTATTACTTCTGAATAGCCCTTTATAACATCACTTAGCCTTATAAAATAATCTGCAAGCTGAGCCTGCTCAGTATTTTGTTCCAGGGTTTCATCCTCGCCAAAGGTTTGTTTTTCGTCTTTCTCTGAGAGAGAATCTATTGTATTTGATATAATTGAATTATTTTTCAATTCCATTACGTGAGCAGTAGTATGGTCCATCCATATACCCAGTTTTTTAGTGGTTGTCATTTTGTATTTTTTTTAAATTTTATTAAATAATTTATATCTAGTGTATTTTGGTTGTTGCCGTAAGTTATTTGCAGGTGTACCCTCCATCAATAACCAATTCACTTCCTGTAACAAACTTCGATTCATCGGATACCAGATAAAGTATTCCAAAGGCAATATCTATTGCTTCGCCAACGTGCCCTAATGGATGCAGGCCATCAAGATGTTTTCGGAAACCACTATCATTTTTACCCAATTCTTCTACCAAAGGAGTCCAAATAAATCCCGGATGAACAGAGTTCACTCTTATTTTATCTTTTGCATACGTAATGGCATCATTTTTAGACATCAACCTTACTGCACCTTTAGATGCATGATAGGGTGGTAAATCTCCGGCACCAATTAAGCCATATATTGAAGAAAGGTTTATTATGCTTCCGCTGCCTCCTTTTTTCATATGTGGAATTGCATATTTGGTACAGAAAAAAACTCCTTTAACGTTCACATTCATGACAGCATCCCACTCCTTCTCAGTTAATTCATGCGTTGGCTTGTTAGCACCTGCAATTCCTGCATTATTTACAGTAGCATCAAGTTTTCCAAATTCTTTAACAACATCATTATACACTTTCTCGACTTCTTTTTCGTCTGATACATCAAGATGCCAGAATTTTGCCACTCCTCCAGATTGGATAATTTCTTTAATCAATTCCTGGCCTTTATTGTCAAGAATGTCGGTAACGGCGACTTTTGCACCTTCTTTTGCTAACAATAGACACGTTTCGCGTCCGATTCCTAATGCGCCACCTGTTACTATTACAACTTTGCCTTCTGTTCTTTTCATTATTTTCAATATTTCTAATAATTCTACCTAATTGTTAGACAAAAAGGATTTGTTAAAGTCCATTAATAATTTTGTGCAATTCTTCTTTGGTTTTGCCCAACTTAATTTGCAGTTTACCATACATTTCCTCTTCTTTACCTTCTTCAAACATTAGGTCATTTTCAGTAAGAAATGTGAATTTCTTCTTGAGCTTACCTTTCTGCTCATTCCAATTTCCTTTTAGTTCAGTTATGTTCATGACTTTGAATATTAGTTGTTGCAACCGGCAATACAGTTGTGAATAAAGTTTCACTTTATAAAGGTCAGCCTATAATTCAAAGAATACATTACATAATTTTGTGTATTAGTTACATCATTCACACTTTTTTGAATAGATACAAATGTATTTGACTGGAAATTAGATAACTTAGAATGTGGTTGTAAAGAATGCTGCAATCACCAATATAGGTGATTATATGAGTGAGTTTTAAATTGTTACCAAAATAGGCTTAGAATGTAATCTCCATCTATAAGAAGCATTAGGTAAACTAATAAGAGGCTTGACTGCCTAGACTATTTGTAAGCACACAACCAAGCGCCATGAGTCCAACACACATCTAGAGGCGTATCAAAAACCATACAACAGCGAGCCGTCACGAACACCATTTCAAATAATTAAAATTGTAAGTAAATGCTAATCCAATTTAGCCTACAGGACTTTTTAACCAACACAAAAAACAAAATAAATTATGCTTCGTTGATGGGCTAGTAAGTATTAAAAAAGAAAATAAATCATGATATAAATAATTGGTAAATAAAATATTGCCAAGAATGCCCAGTTGCTAATAGCCGGTATAAATAATTTGGTAGTCAGTGGTTTGCGTAGGTCAGCGTTTTTAATTATGTTTGTTGTAAACTGATACTGATAGCTTTGAAATACCAAACTATTCATACCGGCAAACCGTTAGCGTGCATTCATACATCACTAAAATCGGGATTAAAACATATCTTTAAAGTCGGAAGAAATCATTGTTATGAAATGGCTTACTTTTAAAATAATTCTTATGGAGGACAAAAAATGATAGTTGGAGGTGGCTTTAAAGCGATTAGGTATTCATTGAAAGCGAGTAGTATTGTAGGATACCGAAAAATGTTTCGGGCAATGATGTCTAAAAACACCTGTAAAACATGTGCATTGGGTATGGGAGGACAAAAAGGGGGAATGACAAACGAAATGGGGAGCTTCCCCGAAGTTTGTAAGAAAGCTTTCCAGGCTCAAATCACGGATATTCAACCTCCGATTCCAGAGAAACTGTTTAAGGAAAAAAGTATTGAGGATTTTAGAAAAACTACAGCACGATTATTGGAAAAGAGCGGGCGATTAAATTCGCCCCTTTACAAAGCAGAAGGTGACACTCATTATTCTGCAATTTCATGGGAAAAAGCAGTAGAAAGAATAGTGAATCAATTCAAGGCTACAGCAGCTGAACGAAGCTTTTTCTACAGCTCCGGGCGCTCTTCCAACGAAGCTGCTTTTTTGTTGCAACTCTTTGCGCGTATTTATGGTACCAATAACATCAACAATTGTTCTTACTATTGTCACCAGGCATCAGGTGTAGGAATTGGTTCAACAATTGGAACCGGCGCAGCAACAATTCAATTACAAGATATTGAAAAAGCAGATTTGATATTTGTTATTGGAGCCAATCCGGCCTCAAATCACCCACGTTATGTTAGACAACTAATGAAATATCGCCGTCGGGGGGGGCATGTAGTTGTTATCAACCCGGTCAAAGAAAAGGGGCTGGTGAAATTTGCAATTCCTTCGGATTTCAGATCCTTGTATTCGAGAGGAAGCAAGATTGCTTCTGAATATATTCAGGTTCAAATAGGGGGAGACATTGCATTACTGAAAGGAATTGCTAAAGCCGTTATAGAGGAAGGAAAGCATGACTTGAAGTTTATGGAGGATTATACGAATGGTAAAGACGCCTATCTTGCGGATATTCAAAATACTTCATGGGAATCAATCGTTTCGAATTCCGGTATTTCTAAAGAAAAAATCCAGCACATTGCTGAGATTTATGGCAATTCAAAGAACGTTGTCTTTTCTTGGGCAATGGGAATTACGCATCATGAACATGGATCAGAGAACGTTGAGTCTATTGTTTGCCTTGCTCTTTTGCGTGGAATGATTGGCAGGTGTTACGCCGGGCTACTCCCATTAAGAGGTCATAGCAATGTTCAGGGGATCGGATCGGTAGGCGTAACACCTGCCCTAAAGGAAAAATTTTATAATAATATCGAAAAGCATATCGGAGTTCAGCTTCCTACGGCTCCCGGAATGGACACAATGTCGTGTATGAAGGCTTCCTTTGATGGAAAAATCGATTTGGCATTTTTACTGGGAGGAAACCTATATCAATCTAATCCGGACACACAATTTGCGGAGCAAGCATTAAACGCTATTCCCTTTAAAATTTATTTAAATACCACGCTAAATCATGGACACTTTTACGGAGTAGATAAAGAAGTCCTGATTCTTCCGGTGGCTGCCCGGGATGAAGAACACCAGAAAACAACACAGGAGTCAATGTTCAGTTTTGTTCGATTGAGTGACGGAGGTACTGTCAGACTTGATAATGTACGATCGGAAGTTCAAATTATAAGTGAGATTGCTGAAAAGCTTCTGGTGGATAGCACCCTTGATTTTGGGAATTTAAAACATCATCAAAATCTACGGGAATTCATCGCTAAGGTGGTTCCCGGATATGAAAAGTTAGGTAAAATTGAAGAAAGTGGAGAAGAGTTTCAAATTTCCAACAGAACATTTCATCAGCCTCAATTTGCAACTCCGGATCATAAAGCAAATTTTAGAGTCTGTCCAATTCCCTTACTTAAAGGAGAAGAAGGAGAATTTCGCATGATGACGGTAAGAAGTGAAGGGCAATTTAACACTATAATATATGAAGAAGAAGATCTCTACCGAGAGCAAACAAGTCGCTGGATTGTGCTAATGAATAAAGATGATATCCGAAATAAAGGCTTACAAGAAAATGATCTCGTTACCTTAGAATCTTCTGTTGGTAAAATAGAAAAGATTGTAGTGCGAGAATTTGATATCCCTCCCGGAAATATCATGACATATTTTCCCGAGTCCAATATTTTGGTGCCAACTATAACAGATCCAAGAAGTCAAACTCCAGGATATAAATTGGTTTGGGTGAAAATTTCACGTTCTAATAATAGTAGTAGTTAATTATGGACAAATCTATAAATAACGACACGCAAACAAAAGCTATACCCAATAAGGGTTTTAGTGGTAAATTGAACGTAAATTCAAGTAATGAAAATTAGTAATAATAAAAGGCTTCATCTATCTTTAGGGTATAAAATACCGAATATGGTATTTGAAAAGGTAGCTTAATTTAATTTTAACCTATAGCCGTATTTTAGGACTAGACAGTTTTTATCGCACGGTAATTTGTTGAACACTCCTTTATTTATCAAAATTTGAAGGTTGTGAGGTATTGCCATAATCATCGGGGCGCGGAGCTGTCGGCTCTTTGATATCATGTTGCGCATCCATCAATACATATCGTGGAATATAGATTATACCCAGATATTTGAGTAATGGAGAATTGGGAACATTATACAACAAATATTGATTTTGTGTTGTACTATCCTCTTTAGCTGCCTTTAACCATGCTTTCACGTCAGTATCCCTTGAAATATAAATATAGGCAACATTCTTTTTGACTAAATATTGTTTTGCCGGATGGGAGTATGCAATATCATATCTACAGGCAGTACACCAACTGGCCCAAAAATCCAAATAAAGCCCTTTTCCCTTATAATGGTTCAATAATTCTTTCAATGTAATTTTTTTATTCTCGCTAAAAGATCTCAAATAAGTATGGGTGAGAACACTATCCGGAAAAGGGTGATTGATCATAGTGTAATATATTTCACCTTTTCGAATATAACTTAGATATAGAGGATTATGTACATATTTTGGAGCTTCTTTGATTGCCTTTAATAATTCGGATTGATATTCAGTTTTTTGTTGTAACGCATAATATCCTATCATGGCACTCAATAAGTATGCTCTATCCTGACCGGAGAAATTATGTATGATATTTGTATAAACAGAGTCAAAATTGAATATTGGAGCATTGGTATAATCGTCAATATATTTATAGGCTAAAGCTACTTTATAAGCATGAGATACTTCATTTTTTTCAGGTATGGCATCTTGCAAATAACCAGCAGGTATATCATACCTGGAAACTAATTTATATTCTATAGGAGAAAACAAACGATATACATATTCATTGTTGATTTCTGCATTGGCATAATCGATAAAATTCTTTGAAACATCATTATTTCGGATATAATGCATCAAAGAATCCATTTGTCTTTTTTTGTATGCAATAAGAGCTTGTTTATATTGGTTTAAATCCATTCCTTTTCTAAAATGTGGCTGCCGTTTAAAATCAAATGATTTTCCCATAAATACGTCGTAATTGTATTGTGCTGCATTTTTTCCTGAGAATACTATTTCATATTGATTCTTTTTCGAAGTGGGTACAATTTGAAATGAAACGGAATCTCCGGGAGTGATATAAACTATTTGACTCCTGGAATATCCTGGTGGATAAATGCCAATTATTTGAGGACTCTGAACATGTAGTTTTATTTTGAAATGATTATTCATCCGTAACACATTAATAAAGTGATCAGAATTAATCGAACTCCACCTGAAAGGATTAACCTTATAATATCGTATTTGGGTTATGCTTGTATCTGAACAAGTTCCATATAAGGTAACCGTATGTTGCGCATAGGTGAGAGAAGAAATAAGCATAAATACAATGGAAAGGAGGGAATTTTTTTTCATAATATAATTTTATGTGTTACAAATATTTTTTTTGATCGATATCATGTGTTGAAGGGAGACATACAAGTTCGTTGCAGGGATTTGTTGATACAGATATGTAATTCAAAAGAAGTGAAGATATTGAAGGAATTGGTGAGTAAAGATCATATACACATACATATAAAATATTAACCATCATTGAGTATAAGCGCATTGGTAAAGCAGTAAAATTGCCGAACATCAAGGTTACTACAACAAGAATTTCTTGAGATAAGGAAGCGTTATTAGGGTCGGCATTTCTGGGCAGTAGGGTATGGTGTATGGAGTACTGGGAATATAACAGAAGGAATAATGCAAGAATATTTGGAGCATCAACGGGAGAAACTGAATTCTCCAACAGGGAATTGGAAAATGGAATGTTTTTAAAGGATTTCATTCGTTACCTTTTTATATCTATGGATTTTTAATCCATAGTGGTTTAATTTGGTTTTCTAGAAGATGAAATACTATCTATTCATTCTTCATGTTGTACAAACATATAAAATAAATAAACTATAAACCATGAGTTTCTCAAATGAATGAACCATTTAACTTATTTAGTATCATATATTCATAAATAATCAATATCTATTAAGCTTTTGCAGCGATCGTTATGCGCTTTTATGCATTATAGTGCATCGTTAGAAAAACGAAAACCCCCGCAAATGCTGAATTTGCAGGGGTTTGCATTTTTTTTAACCTTATAAAAGCGGAGAGTAAGGGATTAGCTGCGCTGATCCTGCAATGGGGGAGGTTCAAAGCAAAAACCACTGTTCGCTATGCTCACCGGTTTTCTGTTTTCCAGGACGTCGAAAGCGTGCTTTCGAAAGGCTTGGGAAACAGAAAACCCGGCTTTTCAACCGAGTTTTTGCTTTGCGGAGAGTAAGGGATTCGAACCCTTGGTACCCTCGCGGGTACAACGGTTTTCGAGACCGCCCCGATCGACCACTCTGGCAACTCTCCGGCGCAAAAATAGAAAAATATGGGTTTTGAAATGCAGAAAAATGGAAATTAAATTATCTTGTTCTGTTTGAGAAAGTTATAGCCATCAATGCTTTCGAAAAATCTCTCTCGCTGCATGGCTTCCTTGCGTGTTTTGAAGTGCTCATGATAGTGCAAAACCCAAGGCCGACGTCCTTTGGTATATTTTTGTTGTCCGGCATTGTGCTCTTTCAGCCGTTGTTCTACATCTTGAGTGCTTCCATAATAGAAGGTTCCAAGCGAAAGACTTTTTAGAATGTATGCATAGTAAGGTATTCTTTAATTATTAAGCTCTTCGAAAGAGTAAAACCACGAAATAAACTCGCTAACTATTGGCGCTTAATAAATTGCTTTTCAGAGCATTGAATTGATTCAAAAAGGTTTTCGAGACCGCCCCGATCTTCCGAAGGAATTCATAATAATGTGATTTGAATCCTGAAGGGATTCCAGGTATCAGCTTGGGGTGGAGCGAAGTTGAACCCTAAGAATTTAATAAACGATGGATGTTAGGGCTGTAAGCCTGACAGGTAAATGCTAGCTCTTTTGTCTTTTTATACACACAGTTGATTAAATGTTTGATAAATGGATTACCTGAAATGAGTGTTCAAAATATACTGTTTTGTTAATTAATTAGGCTGTAAATGCAGAGATTTGCATATAAATTAAAGTTAAAGTAGACTAATTATAAATAATAATATTTCGTACTTTTGCACTCGAAATAAATCGTTGAAAATTATGTCACAGCAAAGACAATTTACCTTAGATAACGTAGAAAAACCCACATTAGAAAAATGGTATAGATTGATGACCTTGGGTAGGCAATTGGATGAGAAGGCACCCAATTATCTCAAACAAGCCCTGGGTTGGTCCTATCATGCACCCTATGCCGGCCACGACGGTATCCAGCTGGCGATAGGCCAGTTTTTCGATAGGGAAAACGATTTTCTGTTTCCATATTATCGCGATATGCTTACCGCCATTTCTGCCGGACTAACTGCAGAAGAAATCATCCTGAACGGTATCTCTAAGGCCACAGATGTGGCAGGTGGTGGGCGTCACATGTCAAACCATTTTGCAAAACCTGAGTGGCATGTTCAAAATGTGTCTTCGGCGACAGGTAATCATACGCTCCACGCAGTAGGTGTCGCCCGATCCATTAAAATTTATAAGGGAAAAGGGGTAGCCATTAGTTCACAAGGCGAATCCTCCACATCAGAAGGTTATGTGTTTGAGGCCATTAATGGTGCTGCTAAAGAAAAATTGCCGGTTATTTTTGTCTTTCAGGATAACCAGTACGGAATTTCTGTTCCCCAGCGAGATCAGTCGGGAAATCGGCGGGCTGCTGAGAATTATCGTGGAATAAAGGACCTTAAGATCATGTATTGCGATGGGAAAAATGTATTCGATTCGATGAATACCATGGCAGCTGCCAAGGATTATGCACTAAAAAATAGCCTTCCCGTCATTGTTCATGCCAATTGCCTGAGAATTCATTCTCATTCAAATTCAGATCGTCACGAATTATACAGGGATGAAAATGAAAGACATTGTGTTCAGTTATCAGATCCTCTAACACGCTTCAGGATTCAACTAATACATTCTGAAAAATTCACTGAAGAAGAGTTAAATACTATTGATAAGGAACAGAAAAAAGTAATCTCTGCTGCCCATAAAAAAGCGCTAGTAGCACCAAATCCAGATCCTAAATCCATCTTTGATTTTGTAATTCCTGAACCTTATGTAAGTACCAAATTCCCGGAAGGAACCCATGATGGCAGTAAGGGAGAAAAAATGAAGTTGATTCAGGCATTAAATTCCACCCTAAAAGCCGAGTTTAGAAGAAATCCTGATACCTATATCTGGGGGCAGGACATGGCCAACAAAGAGAAAGGGGGTATCTTCAATGTCTCCAAAGGCATGCAACAGGAATTTGGGAAAGTGCGGGTGTTCAATGCACCTATTGCCGAAGATTATATTGTTGGAACTTCCAATGGAATGAGCCGATATGATGAAAAGATAAGAGTGATTATTGAAGGTGCTGAATTTGCCGATTATTTTTGGCCTGCCATGGAGCAGTTGGTTGACAGTTCGCATGATTATTGGAGAAGCAATGGACAATTTTCGCCGAACATCGTCATTCGTCTGGCATCAGGCGGATATATTGGCGGTGGTCTGTATCACTCTCAAAATATTGAAGCAGCCCTGACTACTCTGCCCGGTTTGCGTGTTGTTTATCCGGCCTTTGCCGATGATGCAGCGGGTCTGTTAAGGACTTCAATTCGCTCCAAAGGTATAACGATGTTTTTGGAACCCAAAGCTTTGTATAACGATCCTGCCGGTGAAGCTGTTGTCCCTGAGGATTTTGAAGTTCCGTTTGGTAAAGCAAGGCTACGTCGCGAAGGGGCTGATTTAAGCATTATTACTTATGGCAACACCTTGCCCATGTGTATGAAGGTAGCTGATAAAATCAAGGAAGAACTGGGCAAATCTGTCGAAGTGGTAGATATCCGTTCACTGATCCCTCTTGATGAAGAAGGTATCCTTAAATCGGTAAAAAAGACCAGTCGTGTCTTGGTGGTTCACGAAGACAAAAGTTTCTCAGGTTTTGGTGCAGAAATTGCTGCAATGATCACAGACAAAGCTTTTGAATGGCTGGATGCTCCGGTAAAGAGGGTTGGATCTACTTTTACTCCCGTTGGCTTTAACCGGATATTAGAAAAAGCAATTTTACCTGATGAGGAAAAAATTGCCATTGCAGCCAGGGAAGTATTGGCCTATTAGTAGAAAAATTTGAGTTTTAATTCTTTTCCAAGTTTGCATAACTCAAGTAAATCTGCTCTATTGATAAGCCATTCCGTCCAGGTAGTTTTCGTTTGTCGTTTAAATACAAAAGCCTGATAAACAACTGTAGAGCTGTAACTTATAGAGGCAGTAATTGCTGCTCCGAGGTAGCCAAAACGAGGGATAAGAAGAAAAAGAAAAACAAGAGTAAACACAAACCCAACGGTATTGGCATGAACATTTATAATGGGTTGCCCTGTTCCTGAAAAGTAATGACTAAAGATGGTATTGGCCGCTAATGCCAGCACGCCAGCACTTAAGGCCACTAAAATTGGCTTCATGGCACCAAAGGCTACACCAAAAACATGTTGATATAAATGTTGAGGAATTGCCAAGAGAAAGATGAGTGCCAACAAACTAAGACTTAAAGAAAATTTCATAAGCCGGATAGTAAGTATCCTTGCAAATTCAGCATCCCGACTGTTGGAGATAGCAGAAAATTGAACCAGAGAAATACTTTGGCCAATGAGCCGTAGTCCTTCGGTTAATTGAATTCCTGCACTATAAATTCCCAAAGGCGAAAGTCCTGAAAACACCCGGATAAAGTAAAAACTCAATCTTTTATTTCCAATATGGAGAATGCTTGCCAGTTGGTTTTGTAAGCCATAATAAAAGATTTCGCCAGTTAATGAATGCCAGCTATTAAATGAAAATCGCTTAATCTTTTTTATGATCATGTAAAAGCCGACAAGGCCACTAAATGCCCATGCTATCGCCAATGCTTCAACATAAGACAGTGGCGAAAGCTGATGAAAAAATAATAATAAAAGACTAAAACACAAGAGAACTACCCCAATTTGAAAGCTAAATAATATATTATAAGTTCGTATACGGCCTTGCCCAATCAGCAGGTTATAATGGGTTTGCATAAAAGCATTCAGGAAAGCCAGCAGAAGAACGCTCAGCTCATAACCTTGGGGAACAAGCAAGGATAATGTGGTCGGAAAAAACTGGTGAAAAAGACTTCCTAATAAACCGAAGAAGGTGATGATACTAAAAATCCACAGATAGGCGGGAATCAATAATTTGGAGGTTTCCGTCCGGGAAGCAAAATAGACTAAAGCACTGCCTGCCATCCAATCAACAAAAAGCTGAATAATAGTGACATCAACTATGATTAGGCTAATTTCTCCAAGTCCTTTGCTGCCAATGAAATTGGTTATTAACAAGAGTATAGCGAAGCTGAACAAAGCATTCAACAGGCGAGTGCCGGCAGTACCTATAATGTTTTTTAAAATCATGATGGGGAACAAAATTAAGAATATTCGCTTTCCTTTTCCGTTAATCTATGATACCGGCTTTGCTATTCAGCAATATTATTTTAATTTTGGGCTGCTTGAAAAACCATTACATGAAGCTTTCCATTATCATTGTAAATTATAATGTGGAACACTTTCTGGAGCAATGCCTGACGTCTGTCCGTAAGGCATCCCGAAAGCTTGAGACTGAAGTATTCGTTGTGGATAATAATTCAGTGGATGGCTCTTTGGAGATGGTTCATGAAAAATTTCCGGATGTGCAGCTTATTGCCAACAAAAAGAATCAGGGTTTTGCCAAAGCTAATAATCAGGCCATTAGGCAGGCAAAAGGAGAGTATATTTTGCTCCTCAATCCTGATACCGTGGTGGAAGATGATACTTTCAACAAAGTGATAAGCTTTATGGATACGCATTCGGATGCCGGTGGTCTGGGTGTAAAAATGTTAGATGGTTCCGGGAAATTTCTGCCGGAGTCAAAACGCGGCTTGCCCACGCCGGCTACAGCTTTTTATAAAATCTTTGGCCTTTCGGCACTTTTTCCGCATTCCAAACGCTTTTCAAAATATCATTTGGGCTTTCTCAATGAAAATGAAACCCATAAAGTAGATATTCTTGCCGGCGCTTTTATGTTATTGCGAAAAAGTGTTCTTGAAAAGATAGGCCTGCTTGATGAAGATTTTTTTATGTATGGCGAGGATATTGATTTGTCGTATCGGATAACAAAAGCAGGTTATAGCAATTATTATTTTCCGGAAACGCGGATTATTCATTACAAAGGCGAAAGCACAAAGAAGAGTAGTGTGAATTATGTGCTGGTTTTTTATCGTGCCATGGTGGTATTTGCCAAAAAACATTTTACGGCGAAAAGAGCCGGTATTTTTACTTTTTTCATCAATATTGCTATTTATTTCCGCGCTTTTCTTGCACTTTCCTCTCGCTTTTTCAGAAGAATGCTGCTGCCCCTGCTGGATATGCTGGTTTTGTTTAGTGGTGTCTTCTTTGTAAAAATGTTTTGGGAGAAAAATATTGTCTATCCTCATGGTGGTCATTATCCAGAGCTGTTCTTGGAATTTGTTTTACCTTCTTATGTGCTAATTTGGCTTGTTGCCATTTATTTTAGCGGCGGATACGATAAACCGGTGCGGATACGACCGATTGTTGCCGGAATACTTTCGGGGACAGTACTGATTTTAGTATTATACGCTCTTATGCCGGACAGTTTGCGGTTTTCGCGGGGGCAAATCCTGACGGACATGGCCTGGGGACTTTTTGCTTTGCCTGCGTTACGGTTTTTACTTCACGCGATGGGAATATCAGGATATAAAATCGGTAAACCGGCTAACAAACGTTTTTTGGTGATTGGCGTCGAAAAGGAAGCCCGCCGTGTGGCTTCCATTCTCAAAAATTCTTATGTAACTCCCGGATTTATTGGTCTCATCTGTCCGGAGGAAAATGCTGAAAAACCGGATGGCTTTATCGGAAATATTGTTCAGGTGAAAGACATCATTCCCATATTTTCGGTAGATGAAGTTATCTTTTGTGCTAAAAACATTTCACATCAGACTATTATTGATAAGATGACGCTCTGGAAGTCGGAGCAGGTTAATTTTAAGATTGCTCCCGAAGACAGCCTTTCTATCATTGGCAGTAACTCCATTAACACACAAGGCGAACTCTATACGGTTGATATCAACTCGGTAGATAAGCCTGCCAACAGGCGAAGTAAACGCATGATCGATATCGTTTTTTCACTGTTGTTTGTCTTCTTTTATCCCTTACTCGTATTTTTTGTAAAACAGCCTTTGGGATTTCTAAAAAACATTATTGAGGTGTTATTTGGCTCCAAATCATGGGTTGGGTATGCATTGGTAAAAGGGGAGGCCATTCATCTGCCTAAAATAAAACCGGGTGTACTTTCGTCTGCCGATGGAATGAAATCCGATGTTTCTGACCGGGAAACCTTGCAGAAACTCAATGTACTGTATGCTAGAGATTATAGTGTTCAAAAAGACCCAAATCTTATCTTGTCTTCTTTGCGGAAGCTGGGAAGGCGATGAAACGACATGTAAATAATCCCAACTGAAAGACGTGGTAAATAAACATAATAGCCCAAGTTTTGGCGGGATTTTTGAGGCTTAACCATCTATGATGACAAAACGCAATAGACTGCTACTAAGCAGTATAACAAATTTTAAAACACATGAAACATCCATGATAAATTTTTCAGCACACAAGAAAATGATCAATATTCCCCAACGTGGCATAACATGAATAGCCGTTGGCTTACTGGAAACAATATCCCCCGCTGGCGGGGGGCGTATGGCCTTTTGGGTTGGTGGGGGTGGAAAATGCCTATCCTCTAAATTGGATAATAATTGCGCGGGTAGTCATTTTTAATTTAACGAATGAAAAAGAAAAGGAAAAATTCCACCCCCTGCACCCCCGCCGGCGGGGGACAGGCAAAAATTATGATAAAACAAATAATCTGTGCTTCAATCCGTTACAAATTATAAACACATGAAAAAGATAAAGAAAACACTCAAAGCACTTGGAGCCATTCTTCATAAGCCATGGCTATTGAATAATATTCTTGCCGATGATAGTGTTTGGGAAAACTTTCTGCAAAAGCACCATTACCCGGAAAGTGGATTGCCCGTGCTTGAGTTGGATTCTTTGTTCCCCGGTTTCTCCGCGACATTAAACACCTTTGCCTTTTTGGATGGCGGATCGTTGCCTACGGATATTGCCCTGCTGAAACTGCTGGCAAAAAAGTTTTCGACCTGCCGCTACTTTGAAATTGGAACCTGGCGCGGCGAAAGTGTGGCCAACGTAGCCGATGTCGCTGCCCATTGTTTTACGCTAAATCTTTCTAAAAGAGAGATGTTGGAAAAGGGAATGAAGGAAAAATACGCTGATTTACATGGTTTTTTTTCTGTGGGTAAAGAAAATATAACGCATCTCGAAGGCAACTCGCTGACTTTTGATTTTGCAGCACTAAACCAAAAATTTGATTTAATTTTTATAGATGGCGATCATCATTTTGAATCGGTTAAAAAAGATACGGAAAATGTTTTTACTCACTTGGTGCATGACAAAAGTATTGTTGTTTGGCACGATTATGCTTACCATCCGGAAAAGGTAAGGCCGGAGGTATTTGCAGCCATTATGGAGGGAATTCCTTCTGCGAAAAGAGCGTTTTTGGTTCATGCAGCCAATACGATGTGTGCCGTTTATCTTCCTGAGTCTGTGGAAACCCATCCTTTGGAAACACCGGTAAAACCTCGTGTAAAGTTCAATATCACCTTACAATCTCAAAAGATGTGATGTTCCGGATGGATAAGGTTTCGGTTTTTCATATTGAAGCCATTAATATATTATTTTTGCACCCATAAATTATGGGAAGAATTTTAGCAATAGATTACGGACAGAAAAGGGTTGGAATTGCAGTAACTGATGAATTAAAGATGATTGCATCAGGATTAAAAACAGTTGCAGCAAAAGATATCTGGACTTTTCTTGCAGATTATCTGAACCAAGAGAATGTGGACGGCATTGTGGTGGGAGAGCCCCGCGATATGATGAATCGTCCTTCTGATTCCAGTCGTTTTGTTGAACCCTTTGTCCATAAATTAAGAAAGCTTTATCCACAACTTATCGTTGATCGTTTTGATGAGCGGTTTACCTCAAAAATGGCTTTTCAAACCATGATTGACGGGGGTCTGGGAAAGAAAAAACGGAGAAATAAAGCATTGGTAGATACCATCAGTGCTACAATAATTTTACAATCATACCTAAAATCAAAAGAAGCTTAAATATGTTGTTAGCTGTTACTGCCTACGGACATCCGATCTTAAAGAAAAAGGGAAAAGAGATAGATCAAAACTACCCGGAATTGAAGGTGCTTATTGAAAATATGTTCGAAACCATGTACGAGTCGAATGGGGTAGGGCTTGCTGCCCAGCAAGTTAATCTGCCAATTCGTCTTTTTATAGTGGATGCAGCACCCTTTGAGGCTGAACATCCCGAGACAAAAGATTTTAAAAAGGTATTTATTAATGCGCAGATTATTCGTCAGGAAGGGGAGGAGTGGGAATTTGAAGAAGGTTGCTTAAGTGTACCCGGAATCAACGAATTTATTACGCGCAAGCCGGTAATTTATATGACTTATTATGATGAGAACTTCCAATTACATGAAGAGGAGAAGTTCGAGGGAATTCCAGCCAGAATCATTCAACATGAGTACGACCATAACGATGGAATTGTCTTTGTTGAACGTCTACCCAATTTTAAGAAGATTTTGTTGAAGCGGAAACTGGCTGAAATCACTTCCGGGAAAAATAAACCAGCCTACAAAATGCTTTATCCACGCAAAAAGCGTAAATTATAAGAAATCACAAACCAGAAAATCCAAATCCCAAATAAATCTCAATAATCAAATTTCAAACGAGTTCTGATAAAAGTTTTGAAGATTTGGTCATTGTGATTTTTTACAGTCAGGACAGCTGTGAAAACCCTGGATTAGTTCATGGTAGGATCAATCGGAAACTTATGCCATAGCTGATATTCTTCTCCCAGCTTATGGGTCATTTTATTCCACAGCAGTTTTGGCTGGATGTTAAAAAGTTGCTTTGCAGTAATCCGCGTTATGGCCCATGAATTTCTTTTTAACTCCGTTTCTAACTGATTGGCTCCCCATCCGGAATAGCCCATGAAGAAACGAATATTACTTTCATTAAGCGAGTTACTTTCAGCCAGGGCTTTGACAGCCTCTATTTCGCCGCCCCAATATAGACCCTCAATAATGGGAACTGAATGTTCGATTTTATCGCCAAGGGTATGAATGAAGAAAAGGCGGTTCGTTTCCACCGGCCCTCCAATAAAAACATTAGCCTCTAGTTCGGGAAAATCAGGAATCAGATCTCGCAATTTAGTAGATACGGTTTTGTTCACGATTAAGCCAAATGAACCTTCGGGATTGTGTTCTGCCAAAAGAATCACCGAGCGACCAAAATAGTAATCACCCATAAACGGTTCCGAAAGGAGTATCCGACCTTTTGCAGGTCTCAGGTCATTCACTTTAATTTGTACCAGACGGTCGATTTTCATTTTTCAGCTTATTATTTTATTTTTACCGATATATAATTATCAATAAATATACCAAAAAGTTTTGTATAAGCATCAGAATCATAGTAAATTTCTTGAACTTCGAAAAAAGTATCCCACTTTTGTTTTTAAAAGTTACTCTTATGAGCGAACGAAAACCAGTTTAAAAGCAGAATTTTCTTTTAGCCTGGCGGATGAAATTTTCTTCCATCCTTCAGTTCAGATTCCATCTCGATCTTTTTATGATTTTGATCAATTGGGTGATGCTGCCATCGACCTTTTGGTGTTTAATATAGGCATGGTCGAGCTAATTAGCTACTGGAAGGCTGCCTGTCCACAACAACTTATAATTCAGGCACATAGACTTGATGATGAACAAATTGCGTGGTGGAAGAAATTATATTTTTATGGCTTGGGTGAATTTTTTTACCTGAATGGGATTAAGGCCGGGCAGGATGACTTTATGAGCATTATAAGCATGGGTAAAATCTCCCGGCCATCAACCATAAAATTGAGTGAAAATAAAGTATTGGTTCCTATCGGCGGAGGAAAAGATTCTGTGGTAAGTATGGAACTGCTGAAAGACAGTGGCCTGGAGATTTTGCCTTTTATCATGAACCCACGTGAAGCCAGCTTACGTACCATCAAAATTGGAGGTTTTGACTGTGAGGCCTCCGTTATCGTAAATCGAAAACTTGATAAACGGCTTTTAGAATTGAATGAAGAGGGTTTCTTAAACGGCCATACCCCCTTTTCGGCATTGTTGGCTTTTGTTTCTTCATTGACAGCGCTCGCTTCAGCATCCAGGTATATCGCGCTTTCCAATGAAAATAGCGCGAACGAAAGCACCGTGCCCGGCTCTAATATAAATCACCAATATTCGAAATCCTTTGAATTTGAACAGGACTTTGGATGGTATGTTCAACATTATATCCATCCTGATTTATATTATTTTAGTTTTCTAAGGCCACTCAACGAACTGCAAATTGCCTTTTTATTTTCACAATATCCTCAGCATTTCCTTAGTTTTCGAAGTTGTAATGTGGAAAGTAAAACTGATAGTTGGTGCGGACATTGTCCAAAATGCCTGTTCACATATATCATTTTATCGCCATTTATCCCAACTAAAACCATGGAGCAAATTTTTAATAAGAACCTGCTCAACGATCTTGCTTTATTGCCAATATTGAAAGAGCTTGACGGGACACTTGATGTTAAACCCTTTGAATGTGTGGGGACACCTCATGAGGTGAATACGGCACTGTGGAAAACAATACAATTGATTCGGAAAGCTAAATTGCCGGAATTGTTAAAAGGCAAGGAAGTGAAAGATGGTTTGGAAGCTGTTGTATTTAACAAATTGTTGGCGGATCGAAGTGCCAAGCATCGTGCTCCCGAGAAGCTGCATCAATTGTTAAATACAGCATTTGACAAAGCGATAAAAGTAAACCGATTGGAGTGCAAAGATATTGGTAATTATAGGGAAACAAAGAACACCAAGTAGTACAAATCAATTATAAAAGTAATCGCGTCCTTTGCGTAATCCCCTTGCGGTCTTCGCGGTTAGATTAATGCGATAACGATTAAGTAGATAAGTTATTTGGTTAAATGTAAATTAGTTACAATGAAAATAATGAATCCATGCATCAATAAGGGAGGGAACAACGGATATGGTAAACCATCTTAAGAAAGTATTCCAACCTAAGTCTAAAGTGTTGATATTGGGTTTTGGAAAGGAGGGACGGTCAACATTTTCTTTCTTAAGAAAATATTTTCCTGACATTCGGATTGGTATTGCTGACAGTAATGAAAAATTGTCATGGGAGAATAAATTACCGGCCGTCTTACATCTGGGAACCAGGTATTTGGAAGCTATTGATGCCTATGATTGGGTAATAAAATCCCCGGGCGTGCGCTTACCCACGCTCTCGAAAGAACAATTGCAGAAAATGAGCTCCCAAACCGACCTGTTTTTGCAGGTATATGGGAAGCAAACCGTGGGTGTTACCGGAACCAAAGGAAAAAGTACAACTTCGAGCCTTATCTTTCATCTATTGAAACAAACCGGACGCAAAGCATTACTGATGGGGAATATCGGTCTGCCAGCCTTTGATTTCATCGAAAAGATAGATGCAGAAACGACTCTAGTTTATGAGCTGTCTGCTCATCAGCTCCGATATGTTCATCATTCTCCCCATATTGCTTTATTGCTCAATATTTTTCCTGAGCATTTGGATTTTTTTGAAGATTTTGACCATTATAGAACTGCCAAAAAGAACATATTTCTTTATCAGAACGCCAATGATATAGCCATTTGCGGGCAAGATATAGCTGAAATTGACTGTTTGTATCTTGGAGAAATAATAATGGAAACAGAAACTATCTTTGGAAAAAATATTAGGCCGGAGGAACTGCTCGAGAAAAGCGGACTCAAAGGAAGACACAACCTGAAAAATGTCTTGATCGCTTCAAAAACAGCAAGCATTCTTAGACTTAAGTCCGATGAAATTCTAAATGCCTTATCGGGTTTTAAGGCTCTGGCCCATCGGCTCGAATTTATTGGCAGCTTTGGTGGAATCCGATTTTATAACGACAGCATTGCTACCATTCCCCAAGCAACCATCGCTGCGGTGAAAAGTCTCGAAAATATCGATGCCCTGATCTTGGGCGGCTTCGACCGTGGACTGGATTATACAGGCCTCATTGATTTTTTGTCGGTAAGCCAAATTGATAACTTTTTCTTCCTCGGGAAAGCGGGCATGCGGATGCTGGAATTGTTTAAAAAGAAAGAAAGCACGCAAACTTTGATTCCTGTAAAGGATATGGCTGAAATCTTTCAGTATCTAAGCAATAGTCAAACCATTCATTCTTGTTTGCTTTCACCGGCGGCTGCCAGTTACGATCAGTTTCATAATTTTGAACATCGGGGAGATTGGTTTAAGTCACTGGCCAAGGGAATGGAGCAGGCTTAATGCCTCCAAAACCATACAAAATGCAAAAGGATTAGTGATCAGGATACTTTAAATCCCACGGCAGTGGGATTGTGTCAGTAATAACTTAAGATGAGCCTATATCAGCTTATTATCACTCCAATGCTTTGTTTAGCTTCTCTACATCTTCATTCTTCGCGATAAATGCCCAGTCAATAAAATCGATTTTCCACTTATCCCCGACTTTTACAAATTGTAATGTTTGACGTATATGAATCCTTGGACTCCAATCAGCAACAGTCAATTGTTCTATGACAATAGCAGACTTTCCGTCGGCATTTAGCTTGATTTTACGTATATCAATGGCATAATTGTAAACTGTTGTTGTATCAGAAAACGCTTGTGCCCACATTTTTAATAATGAGGCTTTATCCAATATTTCAGAAGGATCAGATCCAAAGAACAGGCCATCATCCGATACTAATGAATCTAATACATCAATAGCTTTGGTATTCCAGGCATCCTGATACTTGTCAGCCATTTGCGCAATGGTGTCATTCAAAGCACTCTGGTCAATAGATCCGGTATTGACCGTTGGCTTGCATCCGGCAGTTATCATTACTGCAAGGATAGTGATAAAATAGATTTTTTTCATTTTTTAGAGATTTTAAGAGTATTTCTATGAGTTAAAGGAGAATGTATCTTAGTATTAATGAATGTTGTAGTTAAACTTATTGGTAAAAAAACTTAGCCATTGCTGTCAACTGCGGTTCCCCGAAAAAACCGGGAGCAGGCTGTCTAAAAATCTTCGTTCAACTCGATAATATTAGTTTTAATGTTAAGCTGCTCCCAAATATAAGCCTTTCTTTAATATGGATGGAAAATGAATGTATACTTCGCTTTTAGGAAACTGGAGCAGAGAAAATTGTTAACCGTGCCGCTTAAGCAAAAAAACGGAGTTCATTCCCCGTTTTTAATATGTTATTCCTCTTTTTTCAGCTTGGCTTTTGCCGACACTTTGATTGCGGCCTTTTTCGCCACTGTTTTTTTTGCTGCGGGTTTCTTTACCGCTTTGGTTTCTGTTTTTACCACTGCCGTAGTGGTAGCCTTTTTAATAGCCGTGGTCATTTTTTTGGCAGGAGCTGCTTTTTTCTTGGGTTTTTCTTCTGCCGGACTTTCAACTTTCGGTTCTTTGGCAACGACAGCTTTAGGTACAAACTTATTCTTTATTGGTTTCCTTCTTCGATTTCTTCCATATGATCCGTTTACAATTTTTCCTCTTTTGGTCTTTTTGTCGCCTTTTCCCATGGTATTATTTTTTTAATGGTTACATATTTACCGGGTAAAATTACCAAAAAAAACGGAGGATACAAGGCTAAAACTGATTTTTACTGCGAAGAAGGAATTCTTTCTCTAAAAGTTCTGATCGCTTGATGCTCCTTCTGGTCCAATTAAGTATAGTATCCAGCTGATCTGTTGCTGAAAGTCGCCAGTCAATTTCCGATTTCCGTAACTTCTCGCTGAGGGTAAAAAGGGTGAGGGCGGCAGAAACAGAAATATTATAACTCTCGGTAAAACCATACATGGGAATTCGTAAGTATTCATCAGCATTGTCGATGGCCGTCTGTGAGAGCCCTTTCAGTTCCGTCCCAAAAACTATGGCCATTTTACCACCCAGTGGGATTTCATCTAAACTTTGATCCTGGGCATGGGGCGTTGTGGCAACGATCCGATAACCTTTTTGCCGTAAGGCATCAAAAGCATGTAAGGTATTCTCTTCCTGCTGATTATATCTGATCAGGTTTAGCCATTTGGATGATCCCAGTGCTACCTCCGGATTTACCTCGTAATGATTACGATTTTCAATGATGTGAATATCCTGTATGCCGGTTAAATCTGCACTACGTAATACAGCACTTGCATTATGGGGTTGATAAACGTCCTCGAGAACCACGCTGATATGCCGCGTGCGATACTGAATCACTTTGTCAAAGAGTTCTTTGCGCTTATCGGTGAGATAAGTTGACAAATAGGCCAGTAATTCTTTTTTGGTATGCAGATCAATTTCCATAAATATTCTTTAGGTATGATATGAACTTGTTTAAATTTAAGTCGCTTTTTAAGATGTATCTATCATAAAATCAGCCTATAAAAATCTAATCATTTTTTGAATTCTTTTTTCATCACTATTATTAACTTTAAATACTCCTATGTGGTGATAAGCAGAGTCTCTTATTGAAACTTTCCCTATTCCTTGCTTATCAACTCTTACAGATCTTTTTTCGGATACATGGCTTCCCACCACTGGGATTGATGTTTCAGGTATTTAGCAAACCAGGCAAAAATAGTTTTCTGCCATAAAATGCGTTTATTATAATCCATGATGTGGTGGTTCTGACCCTTCACTTCAACCAACTCAACAGGCCTTCCAAGCAGTTTAAGGGCGGTATAAAGCTGAATACTCTCACCGGTGGGGACATTGGTGTCTGCAGTACCGTGTAAGAGTAAAAGAGGGGTATGGATTTTGTCTGCAAGAAAAAGTGGGCTATGATCTACATACAATTTTCTATCGTTCCATGGAAAACTGTTCTCCGATGCCACCGAACTGTATAAGTATCCCCAATAACCTTGTCCCCAATAGGAAGCGATGGAGCTTATGCCTGCATGGGCAATGGCTGTGGTAAAAATATCCGTTTGTGTTTGCAGATACATGGTCATATAACCGCCATAGGATGCTCCAATACAGCCAACAGCCCTTGGGTTTACCTCAGGATGCGCTTTCAGGAATTTTTTGGTGCCTTCGATGATGTCACTTGCGTTTTCCTTACCCCAGCCATTGACATGTAAGGCCGAAAAATCTTGTCCGAAACCTGTTGCTCCGCTGGGCTGAAGTACGTATACAATGTAACCCATGGCAGCATAAAGATTTTTGGGATATCGTCCCCTGAAATCCCGCTCGGTGGGAACCGTTCCACCATAATAATAAACAATCAGCGGGTATTTTTTATTGGGATCATATTTAGGAGGATAATAAACACGACCTTCGATGGTAAGTCCTTTTTTATTTTTAAAGTTCCAATTGGCTACTTTACCAAATTTAATATTGGAAAAAGATGCCTTTTCAGGATTATCCAACAGCTTTTGTCGTGCTGTTGATAAATCGTAATCCCAGGCAACAGCAGGGTAGGAGACACTACTTCCCGAATAGGCCATTGCTGCTGCATTTCGTGCAAAGCTCATCTGATTTACCACATCTACTTTGGTGACCAGTGGACTGATAAGACCACTTGTTGGATTCAATACCCAAAGATTGCTATAGGTACGATCTCCGGCCAGAAAATAAATCTTGTTATCTACACCATTCCAATAGGCATCCTGAATGGATGGGTTGAAATCTTTGGTGATGGCTTTCGCGGTTTTGGATTTGATATCAAAAATATAAGACTGAATGTCGTAATCATTAACAGGACCCTTCTTTTTTAACTTGATGCCGAGACCATTAAACATGGCTGCACTTCCACTAACCAATAATTGATTGCCATCGGGCGAGTATGTGGCACTCCCTCCAAAGCGAGCATTCCAAAGCGTATCTATGGCACCACTCTCCAGATTCATTTGCATCATAATTTGCCGGGTATAGGGGCGTTGTGCATAGTTTGGGAAGCTTTCTGAAAATAAAATGTCCTTACCATTCGGGGCAATGTCCTGCAATTGATTCGTTAAATATCCATAGGTCAGGGGGGTCACCGAAAGGTCATTCATCTTCAGCAGATAAAGTTGCGTTCGCATGCGGTACCAGGGCCAGCGATCGGGCATTCCCTCCAGCTTGAAAACACCAGTGGTATTTTTCGTTCGCTTTTCCCTGATGGAGAATATTAAAAACTTCCCCTTAGGGCTCCATTCATATCCCGAGAAACGTTCAAGATGTTTTAAAAGAATCTTTTCCTTATGGGTATTCAGATCGAAACGAACCAGATTAGAGTCGTTGTTAAACGTTGTGAGGTAGCTCAGAGAATGCATGCCTGGTATCCATTGTACAGACTTTATATCACTGTGTTTTGAAGAAAATAAAAACTTCCCGTTAGTCACATTTTTTATTGCGAACCAATGTGCTGTTTTTCCTTTGGGAGGATAAGTTTCCGAATAAGTCAACATCACCAGGCTTCCATCATCCGAAAGCTGACTGCTTTGCAAATGCTTGCCCAGCAGCAGGTGCGCCATATCCATATAGCGTTCGTTAGAAGTGGTGAGAGATAAGGCATTTTGTGGAAACTCTTTCGAGAAACTCAAAGAGGCATTCACTTTCCAGGGAAGGCTGTCGCTTTTTTTGTAAAGCGATTTAATGAGTATGGTATATTTTCCAGGTTCCAGCTTCAATTTAACTGTTTTATTTTGTGTCTTGCCCGTCTTCTTAAGCTGAGAAAGTTTATTCTGCTGATTGATAAATACTTCAAAACATTGTGCGCTGGAAACTTCCAAAGTAAGCGGGAGGTATTGGCTTGCCTTCAGGTAAATCAGTTGCCAATTTAGGGCATAGGGGCTGTTCCCTTGATAAGAAAGAGTCCCATCATTGTTTTTCACTTCCCATTTTATTTGTCTTTCTCCCTTTTGCATAAAGCGCTCACCCTGCTGAGGATTTAGGGGAAGTTTTTGCTGAAATTTCAGCAAGTCTGCAGCTTGGAAGCTTTCGCCCATCAAATTGTTCTTTTGATGAAAAGCAGGCAAGTGCACACCCACTGGCCCGGCATTTAACCACTGTCCGATAGGTAGTTTGTTGCCTGAAGGCGTTTGTGCCTGAATGGCCTGCCCAATCCCCGTGACAAATAGAATGGCAAAAATAATAGATAATGTTTTGTGCATGATTGATAATTTTGATTGAAAAACGATTTATAAATTGGGGATCTGTGGCAATTCGTCCGGATCATTTTGCTTGTCAAGGGGATCAGCAGTCCCGGGTAATTTTGTATTTAAATCCATTTGCATAATTTCTTCGATGCTCGCAAGCCGATACCCCGGCGGCGGCATGAAAATATCGGGACTGATTGACATTTGTTTGATTCGCTTAACTTGCGTGACTTGTTGAAGGCCATGTGCATGATACTCGATCGATTTAACCACCATCCCTTTTTTTAGCAAGGCTACGTAGGCAGGCGAGCGAGAAATCAGGCCTTCCTTAGACATTGGACTGATTGAGCGGGTAAAAGAAAGCATCTTCTCCACATCTAATTCATTGTATGGACTTTTGTCGAAGGTAACCCAGAGGGTCTCTTTCAGCATATTATCTACATAAACTTCATATTCATAGGTCTTAAATCCATCAATCTGAAGGCTTTTTCCTGTTTTTTGAATCTTCACCTCTGCCAATAGCAGGGTCGAATCAGCATTTTGATCAGGGCTATCGAGTTTCTGAATTATCTTCCTTAAGGTATCCTTCTGGCTAGCCGGTGCGCGAGCTAACAAAGACTGAAATTGCTGTTTGATCAGCTGGGTGGTCTGCTCATTAAGTTGCTGAGGAGTTCCTTTCCAAAATGACCGATGCGAAGGAAAAATAAGGGTGAGCTCTTTCTTATTCAGATCAAGAATATTAATGGTGGTAGTCCCTTCAATTCGAACCAGATTATGCTGAATAAAAGTGGTTTGGAAACTGTGATTTCCGAAATTATCGGCACTTTCTTCAACGATTACCCAGCCGGCAAATAGCGACTGATGAAAGAAAAGACTAATTATAATCAGCAGGATACTATAGGTTCTGTACATAAATGATTGTTAAATACCTAATTAAAAAAAAACGACGACCAATGTTTATTAAACAAACAAAGTTAAAAAAATAGGTTCTCTCATTTTATTATTACGAATAAAAATTTACTTTTGCACTCTTTAAAACACCCAAAAATGTCGAAAAGAAAACAAAAAGAAGTTAAAACACAGCATCAGTTTGAAAATATAGAAGAATCGCTGACCAAAACTGAAGAATTTATTGTTAACAACCAAAAAACACTGACTATTATAGTGCTTATCTTAATAGCCATTGTATTGGGTTTCTTCAGCGTAAAAAGATATTATATCGCGCCAAGGAACAAAGAAGCTCAGCAACAAATTTATTCTGCCCAGCGTTATTTCGAAGTCGACTCTTTAGACAAAGCCTTATATGGCGATGGAAATAGTTTGGGGTTTGTGGATATCGCTAAAAATTACAGCATTACCAAAGCCGGTAATTTAGCCAATTATTATGCCGGTATTTGTTTTCTTAAAAAGGGCAATTTCGATAAAGCCATAAGCTATCTTTCTTCTTTTGATGCCGATGACGAAATAGTGGCTCCCATGGCCAAAGGTGCAATAGGGGATGCCTACCTGGCGAAAGGGAATAAGGACAAAGCAGTATCTTATTATTTGACTGCTGCCAACCTAAAAGATAATGAGTTTACCAGCCCTTTATTTTTATTAAAGGCCGGTGAGGTGTATGAAGAGATGGGGCAATTTGACAATGCCATTCAGACGTACACAAAAATCAAGAAGCAATATTTCAAGAGTAATGAAGCAAGGAACATTAATAAATACATTGCCCGTGCGAAAGCCGAAAAAGGGTCGGAATAATATATTGTGAGAAGCATATAAAACCTGATGGCATTCCCATCAGGTTTTTTTTATTTCATCATGCTTAGATTGAAAGCATTGCCTACTTTCGTAACAAAATAATATTAAGGTGAACAAAGAAAATTTTAGAATAGTATTTATGGGAACCCCCGATTTTGCGGTTCCATCACTTCGCGCTATCATGGCGGCTGGATTCGCGGTTGTAGGGGTTATTACTGCCCCGGATAAACCTGCCGGAAGAGGCAAGAAGTTGCAAATGTCAGCGATAAAAGAGTTTGCCATCGAAAACAAGCTTACTATATTGCAACCCACCAATCTAAAAGATCCGGATTTTCTTGCTCAACTGAAATCACTTCAGGCACAATTGCAAGTGGTGGTGGCCTTCCGTATGCTTCCTGAAGTCGTTTGGGCCATGCCCCCTCAAGGAACCATCAACTTACATGCATCACTCTTGCCTCAATATCGAGGAGCGGCGCCCATTAACCATGTGATCATTAACGGAGAGAAGAAAACAGGACTGACGACTTTCCTCCTTCAAAAAGAAATCGATACCGGACGTATCCTTTTACAAAAAGAAACACCCATCGGTGCGAATGAAAACGCTGGACAGTTGCATGACAGGATGATGGACTTGGGAGCCAATTTGTTATTGGAGACACTTGATTTATTGATGGATAACAAGATTCAAGCGGTGGATCAGGAGGAATTGGTGAGATCCATTGAAAGCCTGAAACCGGCACCCAAAATTTTTAAGGATGACTGTTTGCTCGATTGGAATAATGATTACCAATCCATACATAATCTTATTCGCGGTTTAAGCCCTTCTCCTGCTGCTTTTACTACCCTGGTGAACCCAGAGGGGGAAAAATTTCAAATGAAGCTATTTAAAGCTTCTCCTGAGGTCTCGACCACCCAATATCATCCGGGTACTTTATTTACAGATGGGAAACAATATTTAAAGGTTGCCACGGTGGATGGTTTTATACAATTATTGGAAATCCAACTCGCGGGCAAAAAAAAGCTAAATATTCAGGATTTTCTGCGCGGATTTCATGTAAATGAAAGCTGGAAATTCTTCTGAAAGGGTGAATTAGCGGCACTTTGAGACCTATTTTTACTGCTTTTTATACCGTCTTATTAACAAATACGCGATTTTATTAACATTTGAAGGGGTTTTTCATGTTATTTGTTTGCATATTATTGATTTACTCTTATATTTGTTCGACAATGTTTTAAATGTTAATTAAATTATACAACTATGAACAAAGCTGAATTGATTGACGCTATGGCTGCAAGTGCCGGTTTAAGCAAGGCAGATGCAAAAAAAGCGCTCGATGCTTTTATTGGAAGCACTACCGGAGCCCTCAAAGGAGGTGATCGTGTTGCTTTAGTTGGATTCGGATCTTTTTCTGTTTCCACACGCTCGGCAAGAAAAGGCCGTAACCCACAAACGGGTAAAGAAATTAGCATTCCTGCTAAACAAGTTGTTAAGTTTAAAGCGGGTGCCGACTTAGCAAAAGGGATAAAGTAAAAGCATTACTTTTTACTTATGAGCGTCTGATGTGAATAGCATGAGACGCTTTTTTTATGCGGAATAGTCATTAATTTATTTTAGCCGTTCGATAGCTATCATGTTTCAGTACAAAACGATAGGGGAGAAGTGCATCCTTTCCGGCATAGTCAACACCCACTCTTCGGCAAGTGATAATATCAGCGATATTGATCTTTTCCCCTTGTTCTATCCAAACGCTATCTCCCAATAAGGAAATAGTATTCTGCTGAAGGGTGATTCCCAGTGCCTGGCACAGTTTAGCCGGGCCATTTACCAGCTGTGGCCTTATCATTTCCTGCTTTCTGCGCTTGAGCTGCCAGTCGACCCCAACCTGTGGGATGATCCCTCTGATGAGAACGGCATGCGGAATACCTGCTCCAGCCGTCACCACATTAAACAAATGATGCATCCCATAAGAGAAATATACATAAGCAATACCTCCTTCGCGATACATCACCTCCGTTCGGACAGTTTTTCTTCCGCCATAGGCATGCGAAGCTTTATCATGAACTCCTGCATAAGCCTCTGTCTCGGCGATGATTCCACCGGTGAGACGCCCGCCAATGTTTGTCATCAGCTTCATACCAATCAATGAACGTGCGATATTTAGCACGTCTTCTTTAACATAAAAGGCGGTTTGTATTTGTTTCAAATCAATAATTTTTTCTTAAGGAAGCTAATAACAACCAACGAGGAACAAAGGTAAAAAAAGACAAGGAAGAACTCCCCAACCTAAACTTTGCAACTCATCTCCTGAAGTTTAAGCCTACACTTAAAGCGAAATGATCCGAGTAGTGAATCTTATGTCTCCGATACCATACAGTTTTCAATTGCGGGGGAATAAAAACATAGTCGATCCTTAAAAAAGGTAGCGGACCAGCATAGGTGGCGTTAAGGGAACAAGCTTTTCCAAGGAAAGTGTCTTTTAATAAGCCACTGGCTTGGTGATAGGCATAGGATGCAGGAGTATCATTGAAATCGCCACACAGCACTACCGGATAAGGGCTTGTGTTAATACATTGGCGAATTTGATGTATTTGATTTTCATGAAATTCAAAAGCAGTTTTAAGTTTATGGTAAATCTTCCGCCAACGAAACCATGGGATGTTATGCTGCTGATTTTCCAAAGCTGAAGATGTCAAGAAGTCCAAATCGTTGGAGCTTAGGCCAATACTTGCCAGGTGAATGTTGATTAAGCGCAAGGTATCCTGCTGAACGACCAAATCTGAAAAGATAGCAAACGTACGTCCCTCTTTCAGCTTTAGGTAATCATGACCAGCAGAAGGAAATCGGGAAGCAATGATCAAACCATTTTTTTTCCAGGAGGAGCCGCCAAAATAATTGTTAAAATAATAACTTCCCGTATCAATAAGTGCTTGAAAACGTGCCGGAAGTTTCTGCGACGGTCGGTATTCCTGCATACAAATTATGTCAGCTTTTTTGTCGGTGATATAATCCAATATCTCCGTTTTTAATGCGGGACTCCATGGCTGAGCCTTTCCTGGGGAGAAGCCTTTAACATTATAAGTGAACAGCTGTATGTCACTCTGTGTTGGCTTTCCGGCTCCACAATGAAACCCAATAATTGTTTTCAAATTTGGATAGCTAATCAGTAGAACCATTAATGGGAGTAGGAAACGAATGTTTCGAAAAAGAATCCAGCCCAACAAAAATAAAAGCTGTACAATGATGAGAATGGGATAGATCAAGCCTAAAAGTGCCAAGAAAGGATGTAGGGAAGGTGCACTTTGTCCGGCGAAACCGGCAATGAGCATCAAGGAGCCCATCAATAAATTGAGCCACCAAAAGGTGGGTTGCAATAAGTTGTATTTCGACTTTTTATGCAAATATTACACTTAGTTTTTATTACTTGACTTGAACAGTATCTCTTTTTCTGAGGCATTTAAACTCCCATAGCCCGATTTGGATATTTTATCCAGTATTCTATCAATTTCTTCCTGCTTGGCTGCTCGTTTTTTGTTGTAATCATCATCGTTAAGGGGATGCCCGGACTCTGGCCTGATGGTAGTAAACTTATCGAAAGGTTTTTTATACATTCCAAGCGAGGATAAATTAATGCCATCAAATATTCGATAGAGATCCTTGCCCTTTCTTAACGAAAGCGCATACACGAATCCCCAAAGTGCCCCTCCTAAATGAGCAATATGCCCGCCGGGGTTATTCGATTGAATGCTCAAAAGATCCAGCAACACGAACCCAATAGCTAAATACTTCAATTTTAATCGCCCCAACAGAAAGAGGTGAACCGTATAGTCGGGAACATAGGTGGCAATGGCGATTATGATGGCCAAAATAGAGGCCGAAGCCCCTAAAGCAACGGAAATATGTCGGATGGAGCTAAATGCAGGGAAGAGATTAAAAGCCAACATAAAAAAGACAGCCCCAACTATTCCGCCCAGCAGGTAAGTTATCAATAATTTGCGTTGGCTTAAGTACTCGGTAAACAATATCCCACCAAAATAAAGCATAATCATATTGAAGAGCCAATGCATAAAACCTTCATGCAGAAACATATAGGTCACCATGGTCCACGGCATCTGCATCCATTGATGCAAATCGGAAGGCAGCGCCATATAATGCCCTACTATACTCAAGTCTCCTGTCGCACTGGCCGGAGCTACCAGCCAAACCAATAGATTGGCAATATTTGCTACTATAAAAACAACCGTATTGATTAAAATGAGTCGCGACAAAACATTCTTACTCAGGAAAATCTTTTTTAGAATTTCTCCTGTATTTTTTTGTGGCTGCTGATAATATCCGTTCATAGAAAATTTATATGAATCCTGTTATGGTGCTTATATTTCCGGCCCAAAGAATTTCCCTTTTTTCTTCCAATAAAGGATAATCAATAATCCGACCAACATGCCCCCGATATGGGCAAAATGAGCAACATTATCACCCGGACTGTTTCTAATGCCTGAAAATAATTCAAGTAAACCATATCCAAGTACAAACCATTTCGCTTTGATGGGAATGGCAAAGTAAAGATAAATTGTAGTGTTGGGGAACATCATCCCAAAGGCAAGCAATAATCCGAAAATAGCCCCTGAAGCTCCGATCACAACCATTTGATTGATCATCTCCGCCTTATAGGCTGATAAAAAAGAAATAATTTCCTGAATGGCGGCATGGTTTGAAGAGCCCTCCCTCAGGAGTTCCATATTCCGATTAAAACTATTGATGTCCGCTTGCGACAAGGTGCTGCTAATGCGGTTAATATGAAAGCCAAACTCATGAAAATACAGCTCAACGCCCTGAACAGTAGGTTGATCGATTATTTGATTCAACAAGGCTATGTTGGGTTGCAGCGTAAAATGAATCCAGATGATATAGACTATGGCCGATCCTAAGCCGGTGAGCATATAAAAAATCAGGAACTTTTTGCCACCCCATACATTCTCAATTACATTTCCAAACATCCACAGGGCAAACATATTAAACAGAATATGTTCCCAGCCCCCATGCATAAACATATAGGTAACAAACTGGTAAATCCTGAAATTGGCAGCACCCGGATAATGTAGGCCCAACAGATTAACCAAGTCAATATTGTACCTGGCCAAGGCCAGGGTTGCAAGAAAAAATAATGAATTTAAGATGAGTAAGTTTTTTACCACTGGAGGTAAAATTCTAAATCCTGATGGCCTAAATTGTTGCATATTTCACTTTATTTATCATTAAATCATTCCTAACAAGCACTTTAGCTGACGCTTGTTCCCATTGGAATCTTCGAAAAAAGGTAATAAACATCAATGGATTGGCGAAAATAAGTCAAAAAATCATTCCAAAACCCTTGCTGTTTCTGTCTATTTCATAAATGCCTCCAACTCAGCCAAGCGAATCATACTGATTGTCTTTGTACCATCCGGAGCTGTTTCAGGAAGCTGACAGCCAAATAGCCTGTCAAAAAGGTTTGCCATTTCTTCATTACTCAGGCTCGTTCCTCTTTTTACAGACATCTGGGCGGCCATGGCCCTGGCCAACCTGATGTCTTTATCTTTTCCGGGTTTTTTACTGAATTTTTTATAATCCTCAATAAGAAGTTCCAGGTTAGCCTGTACGTCCTGTTCGCTAACATCAGCAGGGATGCCCTTGACCACAAAACGATTGGAACCAAAATTTTCGAGCATATATCCCAACTGTAAAAGCAAGTCTTTTAATTCATTTAAAATAGAAACATCTTCCGGTGAGAAGTGTAAATCATGTGGAAAGAGCTGCTGTTGAGATGCTTGCTGTCTGCCGGAAAGTAAATTGAGGTAATCTTCAAACAATATCCGTTCGTATGCTTTTTGTTGGTCAATCAGCATCAGGCCGGAGCGGACATTGCAGGCGATAAAATGCTGGTGGATTTGAAAGAAAGCCGTGGGTTGTTCCTCAGCCGTCCACAACTGCTCTTGCTTGTGTGAGCTTTCTTCCGAAGGGGAGTGGGAGGTAGTGTCATCTTGAAAAAATTTCTCCCAATCCTGATGAACTTTGGGAGTAGTCGGAAATCCCTGCGAATGGCCGGCAGCTTTTTCCCGTGTGAAAGGATTGTAGTCGGGGTTTATCTTTATTTCGGGTTGTTTAAACGATTTACCTGCCTGTGTTTGAAAGGCCATCTCAATACCTGGATCTACATCAAAATCTATAGTAGGAGTGAGGTTGTGGACTCCAACGGCTTGTTTTACAGCAGCATGCAACACTGCATAAACATAGCGGGCATCTTTAAAGTTGACTTCGGTTTTGGTGGGATGAATATTTATGTCAATATCAGAAGGATCAATTTCAATATGAATAAAAAACGAAGGGAAAGCATCCGAAGGCATTAATTCGCTAAAAGCATTGGCAACTGCATGGTTTAAATATGCCTGCTTTATGAAGCGGTCATTGACAAAAAAATACTGTTCTCCCCTTGTTTTCTTTGCAAATTCAGGTTTCCCGATAAATCCACTAATGGATAAAATATCAGTTTTTTGCTTCACCGGCAATAGGCGCTGGTCATATATTTTACCAAAAATCCCTACTATGCGCGATTTTAAACTCCCGGTAGTCAGTTTGTATACGACTTTTTCGTTGTGCACAAAACCAAAAGCTATCTGCGGGTTTATCAAGGCTACACGGTTAAATTCTTCCAGGATGTGCCGTGTTTCCGCATTGTTTGATTTCAAAAAGCTCCTGCGAGCCGGCACATTGAAAAACAAGTTTTTTACCGAAATTGTGGTTCCCGTTTTGCATGGACAGGCTTCCTGACTCTCCACCCTGGAGCCTTCAATACGAAGGCAGCTGCCCAGCTCGTCTTCATGAGGCCTGGTTTTAACTTCGACCTGTGCAATGGCAGCAATGGAAGCCATGGCTTCACCGCGAAAACCCAAGGTATGAATGGCGAAAAGGTCTTCAGCTTTGTTGATTTTAGAAGTAGCATGCCTTTCGAAACACATGCGTACATCAATCGCAGACATGCCGCTACCGTTATCGCTCACCTGTATCAGGCTTTTTCCGGCATCTTTTATAAGCAGGTTGATTGTTGTAGCTCCTGAATCCACACTGTTTTCCAATAATTCCTTAACGGCAGAAGCAGGTCGCTGTATCACTTCACCGGCAGCAATTTGATTGGCTACTGAATCAGGTAAGAGTTTGATTATATTCGACATAGGAATTGTCTTACTTGGTGACTAAACCAAATACGGCAAGAAGTTTTTCAACCAAATCGGTAAAAAGGATGACATAAACACTTCCCACTATAAAAAAAGCATAAACTAAATAGCTAATAAGTTGGGAAGCCCGGCCATTGCCACTGTTAACAGCACCCCTTTGCCATCTATGTGACATTTTCAGACGAATTTGTTCTTCGCGGCTTAAGCTCGAATCGTAGCCTAATTCCACTTTTCGGCGCTCCCATTCTTCTTTCCTGGCATCATAATACCGGGGCTGATAGTTATACTTCTTTGACTTAGGAGTTTTAAAAAATACTAGACGCATGGCAAAATATTTACAGAAGGCAAAGATACGGATTTTTAAAAGAGAAGAGCTGGAAAGTTTAATTGTGGCTGAAGGCAGTAGGTAGCCTTTTATGTAAATGCCACTTAGGCTATCTTATTACTTTCTGTCTGCCCGCGGGCATGCTGAAATTTGATTAATTCAAATTAAAAGCCCGACAAAACGATTTGGATAAATAATTTTTTACCTTTGGGATTAATATGAATAACCCACAATACCGGTTTTTTACTAAAGAAACAATAACAATACATAGTATATTACTGATTGACTGCTCTTTAGCTGAAACCCCAGGTATAGTTTAAAGATGGAATAATGACTATAGTAGTGGATACACAATTGTTATATGCCATATTGAAGATTAGCTATCACGGTATTTGAATATTCGGGGGTATTTTAAATTGAAAAATAATGAAAATTTACAGCGATAATATAAAAATGTACGATGCCAAATTACTTAAGCTAAGTAAGTTATTTAATCGCATTTCATTTCTTAGGTTATTTATTTTTGTCATTTCAAGTATCATTCTTATATACTTGATTAAATTCAAATTATTAACTCCCATTCTGATTGTTTTCCCACTATCGATATTATGTTTTGGTGCTGCAATCAAATATCATAACAAAATTGCTTTCCTCAAAAAGCATACAGCATTCCTGAAAGGTATAAATGAATCTGAAGTTTTAAGAGAAAAATGTAATCTGGAAGAATTTGATACCGGACATAAATTTATAAATCAAAATCACCCTTATACCTCCGATTTAGATATTTTTGGGCAATATTCCATTTTTCAATTACTGAACAGAACAACTACAGAGTCTGGTATGATACTCTTATCTGAATGGCTGTCGGAACCTGCAACTAATTATGAAATACATGACAGACAGAAAGCCATAAAAGAAATCTCTCAAAAATTGGATTGGAGTCAAGATTTTCAGGCATCTGGTATGCACTTTCAAAATAAAAAAAGTGATTATTATAAATTGTTAGATTGGGTAGAAGTACCCGTCGTTTTATTAAAATATCGACGAATATATATGGCAGTTGCAATAATCCTTTCGGTTCTATCATTGCTTGGCTTATATTTTCTCATAATTAATGCGGCTTCATCAAATTGGCATATTTACTTGCTTTCCTTTGTTACTGTTTTATTTGTTAATTACATAATTTTAAGAAAAGTAAAAACCATAGCTGATGATATCGTTAAAACTTCACAAGAGAATATTAACATATTAAGAGGTTATCGGACACTTATCAATAAAATTGAATGTGAAAGTTTCAAGTCAAAAAAATTATACGAATTACAATCAATACTAATAAAAAGCAAATATTCAGCGTTCAATGAAATTAATAGATTGTGCAGACAATTGGAATTCTCTCAGCAAAGAGGTGTAAAAATAAAACAAATATTAATAGGTGGAAATTATCTTTATCCTCTATTAAACAGTTTCCTGCTAATTGATATTTACTTGATTATTGGAATAGAAAAATGGAAATCAAAAAATAAAGCGTTTTTAAAATCATGGTCTGAAGTAGTAAGTGAGTTTGAAGTAATAAATAGTCTTGCGGGTTTTTGCTATTCAAATCCATCATTTACATTTCCGGAAATTACAGAAAAGAACAACTACGTACATTTTGAGTCGTTAGGGCATCCATTAATAAATTCTAATAAACGTGTTTGTAATAATTTTCACTCAGAGGGACAAGGTGATGTTGTTATGATTACCGGTTCCAATATGGGAGGGAAAAGTACTTTTTTAAGAACCGTAGGCGTAAACCTTGTATTGGCATTAGCTGGTGCACCTTGTTGTGCAAAATATGGGCAGGTTTCGAACCTGAAATTATATACCAGTATGAGAACCCAAGATAATTTGAGGGAAGGAATTTCTTCTTTTTATGCAGAATTAAGTAGAATTGAAAAGATGCTGAAACTGATAGAAAGTAGTCAAAACACTTTTTTTCTTTTGGACGAGATGTTTAAAGGTACTAATTCAGAAGATAGGCATAAAGGAGGTTTTTCGTTGATTAATCAATTAAGTAAGCTCAAAACGTCAGGAATTATTGCAACACATGATATTGAACTTGCAAAACTATCGGGGAATAAAAGGTTAGTTACAAATTATAGTTTCAATAGTGAGATTAAAGATCATTCAATGATTTTCAGCTATGAACTTCATCCAGGTATATGTAATGATTTTAATGCTAGTGAACTTATGGAAAAAAGTGGAATTAAAATTATATCTAATATCTCAGGTAAATGAAATCAAATATAAATACGGCATATAACACACAATATAAAAACAGTTGGGGTTCAGTGGTTTGCGAGCATTTTGGTTTCAAATCAACTTTTTCCTCGGTGGATACAGACGCGCTCCGAAAACCCAACCATTTCATATTGTAAAACGTTGTGTTTAATTAAATTATGGAAAGATTTATAAGAAAACGGAAACAAGAAATTGGTATTTCACCTGACCAATTGCTATTTCGCGGAGAACAAAAAATTGACGAAGTACTTCTACGTGTCATTGATTATAATGTAAATAATTTAGAGGAAGAAACTATAAGCAGTGTAAATGATGTATTGAAATATATAAAGGATGAATCTGTTACATGGTTTAATGTTGACGGTTTGCACAATACCTCTATAATGGAGGACATTTCAAAAGGATTCAATTTCGACACTCTACTCCTCGCCAATGTAATGGATACAGCATCAAGACCTAGAGTAGTAGAATATGATAATGATATTTTGATTTCAATAAAAATGTTGTTCCAAGATTCAGAGACTGGATTAATTTCCTCTGAAAACTTGAGCTTAATTTTAACAAAGTCTGTTCTAATCTCTTTTCAAGAATTCAAAGGTGATGTTTTCGAACCAATAAGAGAACGGATCAGAAAACAAAAAAGAAGAATAAGAAATTCAGGAACAGATTATCTAACATTTGCAATACTTGACATTGTAATCGACAATTATATTTTTATTTTAAGCTTATTGGGAGAGAAAATTGAGGCCTTAGAAGACAAAATTTTAGGTAATCCAACACAAACTGTAATAGATGAAATAAATTCCTATAAACATGAATTAAACTTCCTTCGAAAGACCATAAAACCTGCTAAGGAAATGATTATGGGCTTATCTAAAATGGATACTGATCTAATTGACGAAAGCATAAGTGTTCATTTTAAAGAACTTCAGGATAACATTAATCATGCAAACGAATCCTCGGATAGTTACCGAGAAATATTATCGGATCAATTAAATATATATCATACAATGATTAGCAGTAAGTTGAATGACATCATGAAATTCTTGACAGTATTTTCCGTCATCTTTATTCCTCTCACATTTATTGCTGGAATTTATGGGACCAACTTTGATATTTTACCAGAGCTGCATTATAAATTCAGCTACTTTATTATGATCGGAGTAATGGTTGCCATAGCAATAGGGATGTTGATATATTTTAGAAAGAAAAAATGGCTTTAAAACTAAACCCCCGCTGGTGCGAGCTTGTAGCTCGTACCACGGCGTCCAAACCATTGAAGGTTGCTCAAATAAATTAGTTAATGCCAAATAAGAAAAAAGTGTATTTAGCGTCATTTATTTGAATAATAGGGTAAAGGTACGAGCTACAAGCTCGCACCAGAGAGAGATAAACAAAATACACCCAGAAAGGTTTATGAAAAATAAATTCATTCCGGGTGTTCGGGGCGAAAATCAGTCGTCATCATGCGCTGGAATTTTGTTGCCTTGTACCCCAATCGCATCAATATGCACCAGTCGTGCCCCCATATCCCCTGTTACCGTGATGGTATAAGCAGAACCAACCAACAACAATGTTACCAATATTTCAGAGATGAGATGCTTTTTAAATACAAATTGACTGAGCGTTTTTACCAAAGTTGCTATACCACTTAGCCATACTGTATAATAAGCGTACAGCTCATGTTGTTCAAAATTACTCCGGGAAATGGCATCCAACGTTTTGAGGTTGGGATCGCCGCCATGAATAATGAATGCGGCGATATAAGCTCCTGCAAATCCGCCTGCGACAAGCACAAGCGTTATATAGCCAAGTTCTTTTTTAAGGAAAAAGAAAGAACAAACCTGGGTAATAAACGCCAATAACAGTAGAACAATTGGGAAATGAACTATCATAGGGTGTAATCTGGGGAAGTCTGCCAATGTTCCTGTATTATGTGTACTTTGGTAAGAAAAGGTATTTCCCTTATCCAGTTTAGTTTGGGATTGATAATTTATAGAATCTGATTTTTGAAAAGACTTATTGCCCTTGTGTGCCGATACAGAAAGGCTGAATAACATAAGGAGAAATAAGCTGATTATCATGTTGCGTATCATGGTTGAATTTTTTATATAAAATAATGAAATAAATTTGAGGATAGACGGTTTTCAGCAAAAAACATGGCCTAACCGCCATAAGATGACGGATAATCCGTCAACCTAAAAGGAGCAGGTAAAATCAAATTTGAAAAGACTGAAGGAATAAACGAGTTAAAAAACCTGATATTATAAGCGGCGGCGGGCCTTTGCCGTAATAAGAAAACGCATAAGCTTTTTGAGATTTGAATAGCGATGGAACTGACTGGCCTATAAAGAGCAATGAAACATTTGACGGATTTATCAAAAAAGCAGCATTTGCACCTGTTGCATGGAAAGATGCAAAAAAAGCAGTTGTTAAGTCAGAACAACAATCAGCATCTTTGTGGGAAGATGAATCTCTTTCATGACGGCTACCATCATCCACATGGTGTGCCATCAATGAGCTTTCATCCAGCTTCATGACATGTTCTATTGAACATTCAACACTTAATAAATAAGCGTTGATAAAAACAACCACATAGAACATGGCTGATAAAGGCTTTACTATTTTCCACAATGAAAGCATGTTGCAATATTACTAAAATTTATTGAGGCAGGTAATTTGCCTCAGCTATGGTTGATAACCCGGTCATATTGTGGGCAACTAAATTTTTGTTTACCAGCAATAAAATATTAATTAATAAAAGACTAAAAAGTCTTTTATTAATTAAATTGTGTATTTTTGCAATGACATTTAATAGCATTACAGAATCTGGTATCCGGTGGAAAGCCGATGGGTAAAGTATGGTAACGGCTGTTGATACATCTTATGAAATGCTATAAAATCTTAAAAATTAAGCGAATAAAACAATCACTAACAATAGAAATCAAAAAATGATGGAAATATTAGATGTTACACAAATTGAACCAAGATTAAAGCATCCTACGATTTTTGAAAAATTTGATGCCTTATCAAGTGGAGAAGCATTTGTTATCCACAACGATCATGATCCCAAACCGCTGTATTATCAATTGATAGCAGAAAGAGGGCAAATTTTTGATTGGGAATACCTTGAAGAAGGCCCTAAAATCTGGGAAATAAAAATTACCAAATTTAACCAGGGGGGAAAACCTTCAACAATAGGGGAACTCGTGGCCGAAGATTTCAGGAAAGCAGAGGTATTCAGCCAATTTGGAATAGATTTCTGTTGTGGCGGTGAAAAATCACTAAAGCAGGCTTGCGAAGAAAAAGGCCTTGATAAAGGAGAAGTTGAAACGGCTCTGGCTGAAGTTGAAACCCGCCCTTTGAGTAGTCAACAAAACTATAAAAACTGGGAACTGGACTTTCTCACTGACTATATTGTGAATACCCATCACAAATATGTAAAAGAATCATTGCCCATGCTACATGACGTTAGCGTAAAGGTGGCTGAGGTTCATGGCGGCTCTCATCCTGAAATGCATACAATTGCAAGCCTTTTTGCGGCAGTAGCTGAAGAACTAAGCGGACATATGCAGAAAGAAGAACAAATACTTTTTCCCTTAATAAAAGAGTTGGCTTTTGCAAAACATCAAAATGCCCCCCTTGAATCTTCTTCGTTTGCATCTGTTGAAAATCCCATAAAAATGATGGAAGCAGAGCACGTATCTGCCGGAAGAAATATGGATATGATCCATGAATTAAGTAATTCCTATTCACTTCCGGAAGATGCCTGTTCCTCCTATCGTATGCTCTATAATAAACTCAATGAATTTGAGCAGGATCTACATCAGCATATTCATTTAGAGAACAATATTCTGTTCCCAAAGGCAATTCAATTAGAAAAAGAATTATTGGGTTAATCAAAATTGCAAAAAGTCAACAGATCATAGGTATTATGCCTTTCAAAGCCTCGATAACATTAAGGCCTAAGCAAATGAAAGATATGACACCGGATCAATTGAATAGAATGGAGAAATCAGAAGGAGAAGGAATTCAATCGGCCATGTATTCATGGTTTTTAGAGAGAGGGAAAAGAGGAACGCTAAGCATTAAAGTACAAGACCCTTCAACCACTAACGTTAAATTAATTAACTACAATAAAGCTGTAGCTGGAACAATTGGTAGTTCTACCGGTGATTTAATAAACACATTAATGCGCAAAATATCAAGAAGGATTCCGTATACAAAAAAGTAGTCGCCCTATAATTATATTGTTGACTATTACATAATAGAAACAGATTTTTTTAAGAACCCAATGAGGTTAAATATTTAATTTATGCGGAGGAAAGACAGAAAAATAACAGACGAAAAGATTATTGAGAGAATTCTTTCGAAGTCGACTGTGTGTCGGATTGCAATGGTTGACGAGGGCTTGCCATATATCGTACCCTTAAACTATGGATACTTCGATAATGCGCTATATATTCATTCAGCACCCGAAGGTAGGAAGATTGATATTTTGAAACACAATAATAAAGTTTGTTTCGAGATTGAGTATTCCAGTGAAGTTATTTCCAGTGAATTATCTTGCGATTGGTCGACTAAATATCGTACATTGGTTGGATATGGATCTATTCAGATAATTACTGATTTTGAACAGAAAAAGTTCGGACTAGATAAGATTATGTCACACTATGGAAAAAGTGAAAACAATGTGTATAAAGATAAAAATGTTGGCTTCATGGTGATATTGAAACTTACTATTGAACAACTATCGGGCAAGCAGGCCGGAGACTGGGAATGATTAATACACCCGACATCCACAGCTTCTTTTTTAATCCTCCTTCGTCACGGCCATGTGTGACTTTGGCGGACGAGAAGGAGGATTAAAAAAAATTGATACAGAAAAACGCCAACTGCCAATACCTTAAAATGTTATGTGAAAGACCTGTAAATTTGAGGAAAGAAAAATAAAGAATATCTTTTTATAAATATACTTCATAAGAACAGGAAGTTTTTTAATATACTTATGGTAATCTATTCTTGGAGGATTTAATTATGAGAATTAAACAAACTTTAAACCGATTTTATGTTCATGATATTGATCAAGCCATTCTATTTTATGAAACTATATTGAATGAGAAGTGTAAATTGAGATTTAAATACACAGAAGTCAATTTAGAATTAGCACAAGTAGGGAATATTTTGTTGCTAAGTGGTTCGGATGAAGCATTAAAGCCATTTAAAGACACACAAGCAACGTTTTTAGTAGATTCAGTTCTTGAATTTAGAGACTTTTTATTAAACAATGGTGCTACAATTTTAAGGGGTATAAAGGAAGTTCCAACGGGCTTGAATATGACGGTAAAACATCTAGACGGTACTATAGTGGAATACGTTGAGCATAAGAATGAAGCTTAAATAATTTCTGTCTTGAAATTCAAGATAAACAATGGGATACTCATACAGGAGAATATTTGTAAGTGTCCCTTTTTCTGGCATAGAAACAGAGGCATTTTTGTTTATACCTTTCGGATTATAAAAACGAGTGGCGTAACCCATAAGGATTCCATAAGACGGCTGACCGCCGCGGTTACTTTGCTGTTATTTGGTTCGGAACTAAGTTGCGAAAATAAAAAGGCGCGGCAGAAAAAAGGAAAGCTATCGGTTGCCATCTTCAAAGAAGATGTAAATTTGTAAAAAACATAAGATGGTAAAAAGTCTGGATAAGCTGATAGTTGTAGGAGATCGGGTATTAATTAAACCCAAGCATCAGGACACCAAAACCACAGGAGGGCTGTTTTTACCCCCGGGATATAAAGAAAAAGAAGAGATCCAAAGCGGTTATGTGGCCATAGTGGGGCCAGGTTTCCCCATTCCTGTGCCTGCGGATGATCTTGACGAACCATGGAAAAAGAAGGCCGAGAACATCAATTACATACCACTACAGGCTTTGCCGGGCGACTTAGCAATATTTTTAAAAAAGGGAGCTGTAGAAATTCATTATCAGAACGAGAAATACTTTATTGTCCCGCAGCATTCCATCCTGCTGCTTGAACGTGACAATCTTGAAGATTAATGAAAACTCCAATGCGTTCTTCCTGATTTACTCGCCAATTGCCAGGGAGGGCAGGCAAATCCGAATGAGCTTATCAGCAAAAACTTTTATCTTTTTACTTTTATCTTTTGTTTTGATGTGCTTTACATCCTTTCAGGAAGTTCAATGCCCAAAAGCCCCATGGCTGAACGCAAGATACTGGCGGTAAGCTCGGATAGACCAAGACGGAAAAGTTTCTTTTTATCCTCCTCCTCTTTTAAAATACTTAGTTCGTGGTAAAACTGATTGTATTCCTTGGCCACTTCAAATGAATAGTTAGCAATTTGTGCCGGGCTGAAAGTATCTCCCGCCAGCCGTACTATTTGAGGATAATCGTGCAAGACTTTTAGCAGTGATTTTTCCTTTTTGTGCAAAACAAAATCGGCAAGGCCTGCTTTATCAATCAGGAGACCTTCAGTCTCAGCTTTGCGCAATACTGATCGGATACGGGCGTGGGTATATTGGATGAATGGACCGGTATTTCCGGTAAAGTCTATGGACTCTTCAGGATTGAAAAGGATAGTTTTTTTAGGATCCACTTTTAAAATGAAATATTTCAAAGCACCTAATCCAATCATCTCATACAGTTCGGCAGACTCTTCGGCTGTAAAATCATCGAACTTTCCTAAAGCTTCGGAGGTTTTGCGGGCTGTCTCAGCCATCTCCTGCATCAGCTCATCAGCATCTACAACGGTACCTTCTCGCGATTTCATTTTACCATTGGGTAATTCAACCATCCCATAGGAGAGATGGAAGATGTTTTCAGCCCAGTTTCTACCCAGTTTCTTGAGTATACGACTCAGGACATCAAAGTGGTAAATTTGTTCATTTCCAACTACATACATCAAAGATTGCGGAGCATAATCATTAAACCGCAATTGGGCTGTCCCCAAATCCTGTGTCATATATACCGAAGTGCCATCTCCGCGTAGCAGCAATTTCTCATCTAATCCCTCATCTGTTAAGTCGCACCAAACCGAGCCGTCTTCTTTTTTAAACAAGACACCTTTTCCCAGACCCTCTTCAACAAGGGTTTTACCCAACAAATAAGTATCGGATTCGTAATAAATCTTATCAAAATCTATACCTAAACGCTGATAGGTTTTATCAAAACCCGCGTACACCCAGGCATTCATTTTCTCCCACAGTTGACGAATTTCCGGGTCGCCGGCTTCCCACTTTTGAAGCATAACTTTGGCTTCTAACAACAGTGGTGCTTTCTGTGCGGCTTCATCTGTTGACATTCCCTTATCAAGCAATTGAGCGACTTCTTTTTTGTACTCTTTATCGAAACGGACGTAGAAATTACCAACCAGCTTATCGCCTTTTAGTCCAGTATTTTGTGGCGTTTTGCCATCTCCCCATTTTTGCCAGGCCAGCATCGACTTGCAAATGTGTATTCCCCTGTCGTTTACCAGGTTTACCTTGGCTACCTTCTTGCCATTGGCTTTCAATATCCTGGCGACAGACCACCCCAGCAAATTATTGCGAATGTGGCCCAAATGCAAGGGCTTGTTGGTGTTGGGGGATGAATATTCAATTACGACAGGAGCTTCGTCTTTTTCTGCCTGAAAACCAAAAGATGCATCCTGTTGGGTATTAGCATAAAATGAAAGCCAATAATTATTGGAAATCACCAGGTTCAAAAAGCCCTTTATCACATTATAGCTTTCCACCTCACGGCTTTCTTTTAGCAGATAATCGCCAATTTCCTGAGCAGTCAACTCCGGGCCTTTGCGCGAAAAACGAAGCAAAGGAAATACAACAAGAGTGAGGTCGCCCTCAATTTCAGGACGTGTTTTTTGTATCTGAAAGCTTTCGTATCCAAGTTCCTGTTGATAAAGATCTTGCATCGCTTTACTTAGCTTATTCGCGAGGATTGATTCAATCATTTTACTCATGAGTCTTTTAAAGAGTTGCAAAATTAGAAAAAAAGCCTTTGCAAGGGTGATATTATGTAATCATGGAAGCAAGGGCAAGTCTTGTATGAATAATTAACTTTTATCTACGCTGAATAAGATTAAATTTGCATCAAAGGAATGGCTTAATTATATAATCATCTTAAATATGTACCCGAAACTTAGCGATCTTATCAACGGTGTATTTGGAACCCATCTTAATTTGCCCATTATGAGCTATGGCTTTTTTGTGGCATTGGCTTTTCTTGTGGGGGCTTGGCTGTTGTATGTCGAACTAAAACGTAAGGAAAAACAGGGTCTTATCCATCCAACTACAAAAAAAGTTAGTCTTGGAAAGCCCGCTTCAATGTTGGAATTACTATTCAACTTTGTGGTCGTTTTTATTCTTGCTTATAAAATTGCTGCTGCTTTTACAGATTATGATAATTTCGCTAATAATCCACAGGAATTTTTATTCTCCACTGAAGGTTCTTTTTGGGTAGGTTTGATTGCTGCGCTGGCTTATACAATTTATTTTTGGTATAGTAAAGAGAAAACAAAACTTGATAAACCGATTCTGAAAAATGTGACCGTTCATGCTTATGAACAAACATGGACTATCGCATTTATTGCTGCTGTTTTCGGTATTATTGGCGCTAAAATATTTGACCAGCTTGAAAACTGGCATTCATTCGTAGCTGATCCCTGGGGTTCCTTATTTTCTTTCAGTGGACTAACTTTTTATGGCGGCTTAATTTTCGCAGCTATTGCTGTAATTTGGTATACCGGAAAACATAAAATTCCTTGGAAACCGCTGTCTGACAGCTTTGCCCCGGTGCTGGCATTGGGCTATGGTATCGGACGAATGGGTTGTCAGGTTGCAGGTGATGGAGATTGGGGCATAGTAAATACTTTTACAAAACCGCATTGGTTAAATTTTATGCCTGATTGGTTGTGGTCCTACAATTATCCTCATAACATCATTAATGAAGGTGTGCGTATACCGGGCTGCATGGGCGAACATTGTATGCAACTCCCACAGGGGGTCTTTCCAACCCCAGTATATGAAACACTTATGATGGTGGTCGTGTTCATTGTTTTATGGTCTATCCGTAAAAGAATCAAAATTCCGGGGGTTCTGTTTTCTATTTACTTGATTTTTAATGGTGTGGAACGCTTCTTTATTGAGCATATTCGTGTGGACAACACCTATGATATTTTTAATCATAAGGTTACACAGGCTGAATTAATTTCTCCGGTTTTAGTCTTGATCGGCATTGTTGGCTGGTATTTGCTTGTAAAAAGGGCAAAACAAGGCAGGGGTAATTCTTCTTCTACTTCGGAAAGTCCTACGCCCGAGTAAGCGAATATTAAAATTAACCCAATGTCGAATATCAGTCGATATTTTTCTAATAATGGATGTCAAAGCCTTTCAAAATAATGCGTAATAAATTGATTCGTAGGTTATCTGTCGGCCTCCTTCCTTTGCTCGTCCCCCTGATGATGATTTTTGATGGCTGTCATTATGCGAATCCATCTATAAAGCATGCTTCAAAGCCAACAGCGGATTCATCTTCACTGCTTAGCTACGCGAAAGGATTCGCCATTTTTCATGAAAAGCATCAAACCCGTGTTGTGGTGTACGACCCATGGCAAAAAGGAAAAGTCCTGGCACAATATTATTTGGTAAAAGGCAGGCCTGGCAAAGGACAAATACATATTCCCTTGAATAAGGCTGCCGTCTTTTCTGCTACTCAGCTTGATGCACTCGATCGTTTGGATCTGTTAAGTCATGTTATGGGAGTTTCAGAAGCGACCTACATAAAAAACAAAAGCGTTCAAAAACTTTTAAAGCAGCATAAAATTACCGAACTGGCCGCTAGTGAAAATTATTATATTGAAAAAATTATAGAAAAGGCACCTCAGGCCATCTTTTTTTCACCCTATCAAGGGCACCAAAGTTTACCTACGGCCTTATCCTCCATTCTTGCTATCCCTTATTTGGATTTTATGGAGAGTAGTCCCTTGGGACGTGCAGAATGGATCAAGTTTACCGCTGCATTTTTTGGAAAGCAAGCCCTCGCCGATTCTCTTTTTAATCGCGTTGAAAAGCAGTATAATGCTTTATTGCAACTGACTGATAGTGTTAGCTATCGGCCGACCGTTTTTTCTGATAAATATTTCAACGGACAGTGGTATATTGCTGGTGGAAGAAGTTATATTGCACGCCTTTTCCGGGATGCGGGCGCAGATTATATTTGGAAAGACAATAAGCAGCGGGGGAGTTTCCCTTTGGATTTTGAAACAGTTTTTACCAAGGCTCAGCACGCTGATTTTTGGCGTATTGTTGGCACTTTTGGGGCTAAGCCGTCTTATACGGCCTTGGCATCTGAGAATAAATTATATACGAATTTTAAAGCCTACCGCCTGCATCACATATTATACTGCGATCCTGAAGCTACTGCCTATTTTGAGACTAGCCCTTTGGAGCCACAAGAAATACTGGCAGATTTCATCAAAGCTTTTCATCCAGGTTTACTTCCTCATTACAAACCACATTATTACAAAATTTTACCTTAATTTTATGGCCTGAGAGAAACGAATGGAGGATCCCCGCATTTTTATTAAGTGGTTTTTGCTGCTTGTATTACTGAGTTTGGCTTTGTTTATGGCCAATTTGTGGTTTGGTTCGGTATTGATTAACTGGGGCGAAGTCTTACGGGTACTATTTCATCCCGATAAATCCCAATCGGCGGCATCAGTAATCGTGAATGCCTATCGATTACCACAGGCCATTACGGCTTTGTCAATAGGTATCATTTTAAGTATTTCAGGATTAGTGCTGCAAACACTCTTTCGAAATCCTCTGGCTGGACCTTCGGTATTGGGAATAAGTTCGGGTGCCAGTCTGGGAGTTGCCTTGGTGGTGTTAGGCGGTAGTTTTATCCATCTTGATATTAGTGCCTTACCCTTTTTAGGAAATCTGGCGACTATAGGAGCCGCTTTTGTTGGTGCATTAGTGGTTTTAATCATCATTTTAACGGTTTCTTCACGTGTAGGCAATGTGATTACAGTGCTGATAATTGGTATCATGTTAGGCTATGCCGTTTCAGCGGTGGTGAGTGTACTTCAGTTTTTTAGTCGTTCAGAAGATTTACATGCTTATGTGCTATGGGGCTTAGGGAGTTTTTCGAAAACCACTGTCCAACAGTCGGTTTTGCTCTTGATAACGGCCATGGCAGGTTGGGGTATTATTGGTTTATTTGCTAAACCGCTTAATGCCTTAATCATGGGTGAAAACTATGCAAGAAGCATTGGTATTCCGACACGCAGCATCCAAAGGATATTGATATTACTCACCGGCCTTTTAGTAGCTGTCGGAACTGCTTTTACGGGACCTATTGCTTTTTTAGGTTTGGCAGTTCCTCATTTGGCGAGGGCTTTGTTTAAAACATCTCAGCATAAAATATTAATTCCGGGAACGGCTATCATTGGAGCCGATTTGGCTTTGCTTTGCAATTTGATTGCCAAAATGCCTGGATACGATACTTCACTACCCATCAATGCAGTAACCTCATTGATAGGGGCTCCGGTAATTATATGGGTGATCATCAAGAGCCGCCATATTAAATACTAATAATTATATTATTATGAAGGATGCGGTTTTGCATATTGACAATTTAACCAATGGCTTGCGAAGTGCGCAAGGGCATCACTTGATTCTTCAGGAGGGTTTGGAAATGCAGCTGCGGCCCGGGCAGTTCGTCTGCTTGTTGGGTCCCAATGGTGCCGGAAAATCAACTCTTTTACGCATCCTTATGGGGTTTCAACCGGCCATAAGTGGAGAAATTCGCTATAATGATCGGAAGTTGGATGACCTCTCTCTGAAAGAATTGGCTAAAATAGCTGCGGTAGTACTCACCGACCGTTTCAGTGATCCTTATTTAATCGCCAGGGAGGTTGTTAGCCTGGGGCGCTATCCCTATGGCTCATTTGCAGGAAGACTTCATGCCGAAGATAAGGAAGTAATCAGCCAGACCATCGCGACATTAGGAATTGAAACACTCATGGATAAGGTATTTCGACAACTGAGTGATGGCGAAAAGCAAAAGGTATTGATTGCCCGCGCCCTGGTGCAGGATACGCCCTTTGTCTTTTTGGATGAACCTGTGGCCTTTGTCGACTCTCCCAGTCGAATCGAAATCATGGAAATGCTTGCCGACATTGCCCATCAGCGTAATAAAGGCATTCTAATGACGACACACGACATTGAAATTGCCATAGATTATGCTGATTATTTATGGCTGATGAAGCGCGGAACACCCGTTGAAACAGGTATTCCTGAAGACTTGGCTTTGCAAGGGAAAATCAACACTTACTTTGACAAAGAAAGCATACAGTTTGACCGGCAAACGGCCCGATTTTGTTCGTTAAACGCGCAAAGTATAGGTAAACTGTTTGTTAAACAAGATTCGCTGGAAAGCTTTTGGTTGAGTAAAGCACTAAGACGGAAGGGGTTTGAAGTGATTGAAGGGGACGATATTCCTGAATTTGGACAGTCCATTTATTTTGATGGAGAGCATTTTGTGCTGGCCTCTGATTCCAATCCACCCAAACAATTTACAAATATCCCTTCAGTGCTTGAAAATTTGCCTAATTTTAAAGATTTAGAGTACTGATGCCTTAAACATAAATAATTGAAAGCCATGAACTTGAAATCATTTTTATTGCTTCCTTTAATTTATATCTTCCTCATGATGAATACATGTATTTCCAAAGAGAAAGTCGATTTAGTGATCTATAATGCAAAGGTCTACACGCTAAATGCTTCTTTTGATACAGCCACCGCTTTTGCCGTAAAAGAAGGGAAAATTCTGGCTATAGGTTGCGATAAGGAAATTTTATCAAACTTTGATGCCAAGCAACAAATAGATGCCAAAGGGAGAGCATTATATCCAGGTTTTAATGATGGCCACAGTCATTTTCTCGCCTATGGAAGGGCGCTAATCCGATGGGCTAATCTGGTTGGGACTTCTTCCTTTGATGATATCTCAGCGATTCTGAAATCTCATCAAAAGAAATTTAATGCAAGCTGGATATTGGGCCGCGGTTGGGATCAAAATGATTGGAAAGACCAAAAATATCCTACCAATGATAAACTTGATAAGCTGTTTCCTGATACCCCCGTAGTGCTTATACGCATAGATGGTCATGCTGTCCTTGCCAATTCCACCGCGCTGCAATTAGCAGGAATAAATGCTTCCACACGGATTGATGGGGGAGAGGTAGTGCTCAAAAATGGAAAAACGACAGGTATACTCATCGACAATGCGGTGGACAGATTGCTTGCATTAATTCCTGAAATGAGCCGTGAAGAAAAAGTAAAAGCACTACTGGAAGCCCAGAAAAATTGCTTTGCTGCCGGATTAACTTCTATAACGGATGCCGGCCTGGACAAACATGATATCTTATTGATTGATAGCTTACAACAAAATGGCTTACTGAAAATTCGTGATTATGCCATGATGAGTCCAACAGATGAAAATTTTGAATACTTTTTTAAAAATGGTCCCTTGCATAAAGCCAGGCTCACGGTAAGTGCCGTTAAATTGTATATTGATGGAGCACTTGGCTCCAGAGGCGCACTATTGCTGAAGCCATATAGTGATATGCCCGGACATTATGGATTACGTTTGCATCCACTCGAGTATTATGACAACATTTGCCAAAAGGCTTATGATGCAGACTTTCAGGTGAATACACATGCTATTGGCGATTCTGGAAACCGGATTATGCTTAGGACATATGCCCGATTCTTAAAAGGAAAAAATGACCGCCGATGGCGTATTGAACACGCCCAGTTGCTGTCTCCGGATGACTTTCATTATTTCGGCGATTATTCTATCATCCCTTCTATTCAATCAACGCATTGTACTTCAGATATGTATTGGGCGGGAAAGCGTTTGGGGGCTATACGGCTTAAATCGGCCTATGCATATAAAAAGTTGCTTGAGCAAAACGGCTGGGAAATTAATGGCACTGACTTCCCTATCGAGGATATTAGTCCACTGAAGACATTTTATGCAGCAGTTAGTCGCAAAGACCTGAAGGGATGGCCTCCGGGTGGATTCCAAGCTGAAAATGCGATCAGTCGGAAAGAAGCGCTGTATTCCATTACTTTATGGCCGGCCAAAGGTAGTTTTGACGAAAAGCAAAAAGGCAGTATTGAAATAGGTAAAGTGGCCGATTTCGTCATGCTGGAGAAAGATATCATGCACTGTCCCGTAAGTGAAATCCCTCTCGTGAAAGTATTGGGAACATGGCTTGAAGGAGAAAAAGTTTATTGAACTTATTTTGAATGACCAAATAAGAGTTCATAATCCTTCTTGCTCGCGATTTTCACCCATTTTTTAGGAATGACAGCCCAGCTATTCAGGGGTTTTGGATCTATCACAGCTTTGTTTTCTATCCACTTCATCATCAGAAAACGGATATCTTTATCGGAAGAAGAGATCAAGCATTTCGACAATTCTTTCTTAGAAATGCCAGCACCCTTTGTTAGCGTGCCACCTCCACCATTTCCCTGATAGGAATTAATCGCAACACGGTAGGTTTTATTCATATCGAAAGGCTTTCCATCAGCCATTGATAAGATATGAATGCGCTCACCGGGCTTCTTACTCACATCCACCACGTAACGAATGCCGGCAGCTGAATTAAAATTGTAATAGGCATTCTTGAACGCCGGTTTACCCGTAAAAGAAGAATTCACCAAATTTCCCTTCACATCTGTTTGAAAAAGTAACAGATGACTATTTTTGCTGGTCATGGTATTATACCAAAGTCCATAAGAATATTCCAGGGCATTTTTTATTTCCCTGCCGGTCAGGGATAGGGTATAAAGATAGTTTTCGTAGCGATAAAGTTTAAAAAGGTCACGCATATAAACATCGCCTTTTCCAATTTGAGCATTCATGGATAGGAGGGAAACAAAGGAAACATCTGCCCCGGTTTTTTCCAATTGCAGCTGATGGATGACATCCACAAAAGCAGAAGGGCCGAAGAGTGCTTTTCTGGCATCAATACCATGCTTGAAAGTACCGATTCGACGGTTTACAAATTTCTTGACTTGAATAAAATCAGGAAGGAATTTTTGCATAAACTCCTTGTTAGGAGCGTAATCTGCCATTGAAATCAGATGTCCTGTAATTTCTTTATCATATTGTTTGGTGAGGGTGTCATATTTCATTTGAATATCAGCCTGAGCCACATATCCGGCATGGGCTGCCGGATCGAGTACAATCACTTCTTTCCCGTCCGGGTTTAAAACGCTTTCGTTGTCAAGGCGATGATCGTGTCCGGCAAAGACCACATCAAAACCGGGAACTTCTTTTGCCACCATGCGGGAAGCGTCTTCAGCTGCTTGTCCGGCCGCATGGAAACCATAAGATTCATGTGTGCCGGAATGAAATAATCCAATCAGAAGGTCAGGATGTTCGTGTTGTTGGATATACTTAACCCAATAACGGGCGGTTTTTACCATGCCGACAAAATGCATGCCCGACCATATTTTTTCGGGAAGCCAGTTGGGGATTGCAGGGGTAATCATTCCCAAAACGGCAATCTTAAGTCCTGCTTTGTGTAAAATTACATAAGGAAGGAAATATGGTTTCCCGGTCTTATCTGATACAGCGTTGGCAGCCATCCAAGGGAAATTAATTTCCTTTCTAAACTTATCATAAACCGCGTGTCCTGGTTCAATATCATGGTTTCCAACGGTGCCGACATCATATTTCATGCTGTTCATTACCGCTGCTAATTGATGTACCTGAGTGGTATCTACATAATTATAATAATAAACGAAAGGAGTTCCCTGTAAGATATCGCCATTGTCAAGCAAGACAACTGTTTGATCCTTCCTGGCTCGCTGCTGGTTCAAATAAGTCTGTACCTGCGCCAGCGATCCCTTCCGATTTCGCTGATAAACCAAATCCTGTGGAAATACACAACCGTGAACATCACTGGTTTCAATGATTTTTAAATGAATGTCGGCTTTGTTTTGGTTGGTTTGCGCCCACAAATTAGCTGAAAGGAAAATCAGGAAAAGAAGAAGAACTTTTTTCATGTTTATTATTTTGAAGGCAAAGGTAGGGAAGAAGAAGGAATGTTGAATGTTGAATTTTGAACGATTAATTATTAATGATTGAGTCCACCGTGACTTGCGGTAAACGTCCACTTGTGATTAGAGTCCTATGAATTAATAGGATAGGTCCAAGCGGATGCTTGAACCAGTTTAGAAGGAATGTTGAACCGCAACTGGCAAGCTTTCGGGAAGACAGGCGGGAGGTTAGCTTGTGCCTTGAGCCAAACATCCGCACATGAGAAGGAATGTTGAATATTGAACGATTAATTATTAATGATTGAGTCCACTGTGCCTTGCGGCAAACGTCCGTACCTGATTAGTGCATTATGAATTAATAGGATAGTAGGTTCAAGCGGATGCTTGAACCAGTTTAGTTGGATGGATCCAAGCGGATGCTTGAACCATTTTAGGTGTCTCCTTTACTGCCCTCCCGTTTGGCTGGGATCCATCACACGGCCAACAAAAAGAATGGCTTGGGTATATTTTTCTTTGATGACAAACAGAAAAGGATGATCGAAGGAGATAATCGCTCCGGGGCCTGCCGATGTGACCCCAATAGACACAGAAGTTGCAGCAGCGGCTGTAGTCCCTTCTTCGTTCACCTCGATATAGGTTTTCTGTTTCACTCGGGAAATGCATAATTCCCCACCTGTATTAATTTTTGTAAAATCAGCCGTGTCTGAAAAAGCAATGCCCAGACCCAATTGCTTCAAATCATCATTCATTTTTCTGCTGTATTCAAACTTAAATTTGGGCAGGTTAATGGTCATTTCAGCTGGGCTTCCAAAATTATCCATCCAATTTTGCCAGTCTTCCTGTGTAAATGCCTTTTCCAAATCCTTCAGTTTTTTGCCTTGATTGGGCAGCATCAATACCATACTAAAATTGCCACGGCCATAAGGTAGCTCCACCGCGGTGAACAAATCACTGTTATAATATCCCATTGCTGTTTTTTGAACCATGGTGGGCACTTGCTTCACCTGGTCATTGGCTAAGTAAAAGGGTTTATTTTTAGTATTGGCTTTTTTAAATTCTGATTTCCAGTCGCCTTTAAAATACAGGGCATTAATAAGGAACATCCTGTCATCAGGTGAGATATGGTCTATTATCGACGGAATTTTATGCTCGGTTTGCTCGTCTACCCATTGGTTGATGGTGTTTTTACTATCCGGATTTGCAAAATCAAGTGGCTGAACTTCGGCATGATAATACTTTTTATTGGTGTTGATAAAATCGGATTCAACCTGAAAGTTATTGCGATACCAAATCGAATTGGCAATCTTCATAATTACCTTTTGGTCAACTGAAGTCAATGCATCGCATAAACCAAGCATGGACTGATTAATCTCGGAAGTTGTCAGCCCGTTCAAATGAAACATATTTTCAAATGCGGTTTTTGTACTGCCTGCCGCACCATTGTATGTCATGGCTAGTGCGAGGGTAGCGCTTAATGGCGATATCATGACGTTTTTAGTGCTGTCTTCATTGATCAGTACCTCCTTAAAGAGTTCCAATCCAAATTGGTTGTTGTCATTGATCAGTTGTTTGGTTTTGTCGTTGACCACAATGGGTTTAGGCTCGGGTTGGATAGTGGGTTTCTGACAAGAAATAGCAGTAAGCATAAGGATGCTAAGGAGTGAAATTGTAAATGTCTTCATGGTTTTATAAGTTAAGTTTAGGGCTAGCTGAAATATTACAACAACTATGCCATAAATAGAAGAGCCCACTGATAATCAACAGATCTAGGCTTATTGAACTTGATAAACACCTGACGGGGCGAATGAGTGAAAAGATAAAATTTTCAGAAAATGAAAAACAAAAAAAGCCGCGTTTAGCGACTCTCTTTTCTATTGATTAGTCCAATGCGTGAACAACCAGCCCCGAACGTAATTTAGGTTCAAACCAGGTGGTTTTTGGAGGCATTATCTTACCGCTGTCGGCAATCTTTATCAGCTGATCCATACTAACGGGATACAGTGCAAAAGCGACGGCCATTTCACCGTTATCGACTCTTTTCTTTAATTCGCCCAGCCCACGAATACCTCCAACAAAATCAATCCGATTATCGGTACGCAGGTCCTTGATATTCAAAATAGGTTCAAGCACCTGATGGGTTAAGATGGTAACATCGAGAATACCAATAGGATCTTCATCGTCAAAAGTGTTACTTTTTGCAATGAGTGAATACCATTTCCCATCCAAATACATGGAGAATGTATGTAAGCTATCGGGGCGGAAGATATCAGTTCCTTTTTCCTCAATAAGAAAACTTTTGCTGAGCGCATCAATAAAAGCCGATTTGCTCAAGCCATTTAAATCTTTAATCAGCCTGTTATAATCAATAATCGTCAGTTGATTATCAGGAAAATGAACAGCCAGAAAGTAATTGTATTCTTCACTTCCTGAATGATGCGGGTTCGCCTCCCGTTTTTCTTTACCTACCAGAGCCGCAGCAGCGGTACGGTGATGACCATCGGCCACATAGGTGGCAGGAAGATCGTTAAACAAACTCACCAAACGCTGAATATGATTGTTATCCTTAATCACCCAGAATTGATGTTCAAAGCTGTCATCAGAAGTGAAATCATATTCGGGCTCGTGATGCTTTACAAAATCGGCGATTATTTGATCGATCTCTGCCACCGCAGGATAGGTAAAGAAGACAGGTTCCATATTCGCATTGGTGATACGAACATGTTTCATTCTGTCCTCTTCCTTATCGTGACGCGTAAGCTCGTGCTTTTTGATTACATTTTTCAAATAATCATCAACACTTGCACAACCGACCACCCCATACTGGGTTTTCCCATTCATGGTAAGCGCATAGATATACAGATATTCTTCCTCATCAGCCTTCAACCAACCCTTTTGCTTAAACAATTCAAAATTTTCATTTGCTTTGTCGTACACCTCAGGGCTATAATGATCAGTATTTTCCGATAAGTCAATTTCCGGCTTAATGATATGCAGTAAGGAATATGGGTTTCCCTTAGCTTCTTTACGGGCTTCAGTCGAATTCAGTACATCATAAGGTCGTGAAGCCAAATTTTCTGCGATGTCTTTTGGAGGCCTCAGGCCTTTAAATGCTTTTAAAATAGCCATAATTGTCCAGATTAATGCTTATAAAAACAGTCGACCTCAAAAATTGGCCGATAAATGAATTAATTAGTCTTCAGGTATATAATTCCCCTGTGTATGCATATGCTGAATAGGTTCAGTTTCGTAACGTTTTGTCCCATTGCCATTGCCATTGTTATGATTAAAGCCATTGTTAGAACTGCCATTTACATTAGCCATCGAACGTTGTAAGGAAGAAATCAGTGCTCCTAACATTTTGGTCATTTCCATTAGTTGAGTGCGGGATTCATCTTCATGTGTATCACTTATTAAGTTCATCCCATAGGATAAGGTAGTATATACCATACACTGACGAATGGAACTCTTGGCCATGCGCAAATAGTAGATGAATTGAATTTTGTTGCGGGCAGACCCTTCAGCGATAAAAAGAGCAATGTTACGGGCAGAGTCATTAAAACGAACAGCAAGTTGTGATTTATCCGAATCAGGAAACAACATCGTTACATCTTGTAACCAGGTAATGTAATCCAATGACTTGTGATAAATACGAAGATCTTCAAATCTAAAAAATGTACTGATGCGTTCATTTTTTTCTTCTTCCTCAACTTTTTCCGTTTTTTCAGTTTGATTATATGTCATGATTATATTTATATAAAAATTTAATGCATCGCTTTAAGGCGATGGTGAATTCTAGTCAATAATTGACATGAATTATCATGTTAATTCTTTAGTTTACTTGATAGGTAGTTGTTCCTTCTTCAAAGAAAGCAATAATTTGTTTTGCCGCAGCAATGCCGGCATTGATATTGGCTTCAGCAGTTTGGGCACCCATTTTCTTAGGGGTGAAAAAACAACGATCGGCATATTTTTCTTCAATTATCGAACGGTTGCCGGGGGCTATATCAGCGATATAATGAAAACCCTCATTCTCTTCGAAAATTTTCAAAAGCTCTTCTTCATGAATTACTTCCTTACGAGCCGTATTGATGAGACTTGCTCCCTTTTTCATCTTTGAAAGAAGCTCGTAATTAATAGACTGAATAGTTTGTGGAGTAGCAGGGACATTGAGACTTACAAAGTCGCAAGTGGCGTATAAATCTTCCACTTTGTCAAAAACACGAACGCCATCAGCTTCAATGGTTTCCCGAGATACAAAAGGGTCGAAAGCAAAAACTTCCATATCAAAACCCTTAGCAATACGTGCGACATTTTTACCCACATTACCATAAGCATGTATACCCAGTTTTTTCCCCTTTAGCTCGCTGCCGGCCGTACCGTTAAAATGGTTTCGCATTTGATAAACCATCATTCCAAAGGTCAGTTCTGCAACAGCGTTGGAATTTTGTCCCGGCGTATTCATCACGACAATGTTATTATCAGAAGCTGCCTCTAAATCAACATTATCGTAGCCTGCTCCTGCGCGAACCACTATCTTCAGCTGTTTGGCAGCAGAAATTACTTCTTGTGTAATCTTATCACTTCTAATAATCAACGCATCCGCATCATTCACCGCTTCAATCAGCTCATTCTGATTTTTGTATTTTTCAAAAACCAGACAATCATACGCAGCAACATCAAAAATTTCTTTAATCTGATCCACGGCAGCTTTTGCAAAAGGCTTTTCCGTGACTATAAGTACTTTAGTCATATCTTAGTAATTTATCTAATATTAAAAGTAAAAGGACTTAATGTTTTTACTTATTGTTTTTTTCGAATTCCTGCATACAGGCAACCAATGCCTCAACACTTTCAAGAGGGAGTGCATTATAGAGTGATGCGCGGAAACCGCCCACCGACCTGTGACCTTTTATCCCGACCATACCTTTTTCGGTAGCAATATCAAGGAAGGCTTTTTCTTTGTCTTCAAAACCTTCATTCATGACGAAGCCAACATTCATTATGGAGCGATCGTCTTTATTTTCCACAGTAGCTTTAAACATGGGATTTCTTTCGATTTCAGTATAAAGAAGTGATGCTTTCTTCATGTTGACGCGGTTTATCTCCTCAACACCTCCCATTTCTTTTAACCATCTTAAAGTTTGAAGTGCAGCATAAACGGGCAATACCGGCGGGGTGTTAAACATACTGCCTTGCGAAATATGGGTTTGATAATTCAACATGGAAGGAATAGCTCTTTCAACTTTTCCAAGGATGTCGTTGCGAATAATCACAAAAGTAACACCGGCAGGAGCCAGGTTTTTTTGTGCTCCCCCGTATATCAAAGCATATTTCGAAATATCTATGGGACGGCTGAAGATGTCAGATGACATATCGGCAATCAAAGGAATAGGAGAGTCAATATCGTATTTTATTTCAGTACCATAGATGGTATTATTAGTCGTAATATGCAAATAATCAGCATCTTTTGGGATGATATATCCTGTAGGAATATAGTTGAAGTTTTTATCTTCTGAAGAACCTATCACATCAACCTCTCCAAATAATTTGGCTTCCTTGATGGCTTTCTTCGACCATGCACCAGTATTTAGATAAGCTGCCTTTTTATTCATTAAGTTAAAGGGCACCATTGCAAACTGAGTGCTGGCGCCTCCTCCTAAAAATAAGACAGAATAGTCATCAGGGATATTTAGCAATTCCTTAAATAATTGCTGTGCCTCGTCCATAACGGCAATAAACTCCTTGCTACGATGGGAAATCGACATAATCGAAATACCAGTTCCTGCAAAATTTTTGATTGCCTCTGCGGTGTTTTCAAGGGTGCTGTCAGGCAGAATTGAAGGACCTGCATAAAAATTGTGTTTTTTCATTTATTTAGTTTTAAGCATTCCAATAATTGCTGCAAATATAATGGAAAGAGATAATAACAAAATAATAAGTTTCTAACTTAGAATTGTTCTAGTTTGCGTGATTCATGGCGTGTTTATCCATCACTTAAGTAGTATAAAGGAATAGTATTAGTCGAATTCAAGGCTCATATAATGAGTACGATATCAGGAGATATGGCTTCTAATGTACATTGATAAGCCTAGGTTTTCGATAAAAATAATTGTTTGCCAAAAAAAAACTATTGCTGTTAGCTACAACCATTTATCTTAATAATTAGCGACAGCATTCTTCAGGTTTATTGGGAGGGATCATTGATTGCAAGAAAAAAAAATTAATTTTGAATTTTTAGACTTCAATAATATCAATAACAATACGAAAAGATGAGAAAAATTATGTTAGCATTGATGGTGATAGTGCTTTTGCCTTCGATGGATGCTTTTTCACAGCGTAAGGATAGATCCATGTTCAAAGAATACGAATCGGGCTTTTATCAAAATTTCATCATGAAAGATGTTCGTGCGATGCCAAAAAAGGAACATTCCAAAAAAATGGAGAAAGAGTTTCAAATGGATCAGTCGGGTTTGCAATTGCCAAACAAAGTGGCCGATTACAAAGCGCATGACTACTGGCATATGCCCACAATTTCTCAAGGTAATACCTACACCTGCTGGTGTTTCTCTACTACTTCTTTCTATGAGTCGGAAGAACATCGTTTGTTTAATAAGGACATTAAACTTTCGGTGATGTATACGGTTTATTGGGAATATGTTGAGAAGGCAAAAGGTTTTGTAGCAAGCAGGGGAACCTCTAAATTTGATGAAGGATCGGAAGGAAATGCTGTAACACGGGATTATAAAAAATATGGCATTGTCCCCCGTTCGGTATATGATGGTTTGATAGACGGGAGTAAAACATACTCCCAAACTGCAATGGTAAATGAAATGAAATCCTATTTGCAAAGCGTGAAAGCAAGCAATGCATGGAATGAGGATGAAGTGGTTTCTACCATCAAATCCATCATGAATCATTATATGGGTATGCCACCCACAGAATTTGATTATAAAGGCATACATTATACACCCAAGAGTTTCTTAAAAGATTTTCTGAAATTGAAGATGGACGATTATGTAGAAGTGTTGTCCTACTTACAGCAACCATTTTGGCAAAAGGTTGAATATCAGGTATCTGATAACTGGTGGCATAGTAAAGACTATTATAATGTTCCGCTGAATGACTTTATGGATATCTTAAATCATGCCATCGAAAATGGTTATACCCTAAGCATAGGAGGTGATGTTTCAGAAGCCGGCCTTTCACACAGCACCAACGTAGGTTTGATTCCTGATTTCGATATTCCTTCAAAATATATCGACGATAACGCTCGTCAGTTTCGATTTTCAAATGGATCTACCACGGACGATCACAGCCTCCATCTTGTTGGATACCTAAAAGATAAAAATGGCAAAATGTGGTATTTAATCAAAGACACCACTTCAGGATCCAGAAATATGAATCCCGACATTCCTGAATTCGGATATTATTTCTTTAGTGAAGATTACGTGAAACTCAAAATAATGGAATTCACCGTGAATAAAGATGCCCTCAGAAAGTATTTGAGTAAATTTAAATAAATCTTTGCTTAGCTCATTCGGATTTGCAATCCGAATGTTAAAGTGCTCAAAAGATTTGCCTGACCGCCGTGGTACTTTGGCAGGCGAGCAATCTGGTATGAAACAAAAAAATGATTTATTTGATTAAGAATTTACCAGATTGAAAAATCCTTGGTCTCTTTAAATCCTGATTACAAATCAGGAAGAGCGTAGAAAATTAAGCATTCCACTATATCTAATTTCAATGGAGTCTTTATCAAGATGATAATCGTAATGGTCATGTCTCATTGTTTTGTTTGACATATAGAAATTACTATTATCAACAAATTCAAGGGTATCCATTTTGTCAGAGGCTATCCAAGTGCCCAATATCCTATTTTGATCAAACTTGCGGCAGCCGGAAATAGCAGCTAGAATAACGAGTAAAATGACTAAGGATGTAATTTTTGTATTCATGAGTAAAATGGTGTTTATGTGTTATTTTCTTGTTATCGGTTAAAACCATGCAATTTCATTGCAGTCCATAGTGGTTTAGTATACTTCGTCATTGTCCAAAATTATAGCCAATCAGTTCCCATATTCCATTCCCAATTACAGGTCCTAGACTATATTCTGCCTGCCTGAATTTAACAAGTCCAATATGTTCCTTAAAATAAATCGTGTCCGTTGTCCAGGAATTGGTTACGGGACCCCTGAATTTAGAAAGGCGAAAAACATTGGTGAAAGTGCCCATGGGAACAGATACGTTTTCCTGATCCAAAACTTTTGTAGTATCACCGTAAGGGGCAGTAGTATACCAAGATTTACCAACACTCAATGGAAGAACGTAACGCAAACGCTCAAATGGCATTTGATTTGGGCAGGTACTGCAAGGATTGTCACTGTCGTAAAACCTTACATCATTGTTAATAGAAGAAACCCAAACTGAGTCAATATAAGTCATGAAAGAATACTTATAAGTGTATTTCCAAATATTAGCACTGTCTCCATTTGGCAATGTCCCTTGACCTACAATTTCAACTTCAACGGTATCAATGCTATCAATATTACTATTTATCAACCGATATGTCCATTGGTAACCTACTTTGTTTGGGAAGTTCTGCCGCGTATTGTATATATTATTGATCTTATTACAACTTGCAAAGGACAAAATAGATAAAATAATTACCAATGCTTTTTTCATGACACTATCATTTATTTTAGAATCTTTTCAATTTACCGATATGATTAATTTATATTATAATCGCTTTAATTATAACTAATTGTGGTAAACAATCTGAACCTTTGTTTTAGCCAGTTTATCATTTATATTTAGTTTACGGCCATGGATTTAATTCAACTATATAATTTAATTCAGCCCATTCAACAAAGGCATAATTTTCAAATTTTTCTACCCAATCTTTTTCCTGTCCTATCGGTACATGAAAATATATTGTATTTCCGCTTACTTCTTTATCAGTCACTTCTGTTAAATGTAAAAAATCTATCGAATGAAACCAATCCGCTTGATTGTCTTTATTATTTATATCAAATAGTTTTGGGAATATTGTGATAACACCAGTTGCATAATGCAAATAACCTGTTACATACCATTGTTCTCCATCATGGGTATAAGTTTTGGCATTCAGATATTTTAAAATATAATTTAAACTATCTGAAGGTAAAGTCGATGTGTAAGCATTACACCTGATACTTTCGACATTAAGATTAAGTAAATTTATAAATTCAAATACTTTATCAATTGTGTAATAACCTCTTGTTTTAACAATAACATCGGTTGGAACAAATTTTACTTTATTGTTCTCTACCTCGATATCATCGTCTTTTTTACATGAAGATAGGGCAAGAAGACCAATAATTAAAATCAAGAATAACTTTTTCATATTGTATCAATTAATAATTTGACATAATTAAATTTATCAATTATATGTTCTGTAAGTCGTTTTCTTAAATTGTCACATCGGTTAGCATATGGTTTGTGGCAGTTATTAAAAACACGTATCTTTCTATTTACGCAAATATATTATTATTGTTAAATGGCTCGTATTCAGAACGTACCAACCAAAAACTAAATACATTATTGCGTGCCGGTTTCTGTTTTTTATTTATTTAATTAAAACATTCCCACTAGAGTCTGTTTCACAACTTGCTAAGGACAAAATAGATAAAATAATTACTAATGTTCTTTTCATGATACTGTCATTTATTTTAGAATCTTTTCAATTTTATTAATTTTGTAAAATTCCAAATTTGTGAAAAATGAAAAACATAAAAAGCTTAGAATCAATGTTTTAGAAATAGTACGTTGTTTATTTAACTAAAAATGTTCCTTTTATTGTTTGTTTGCCATCATTAATCTTAATCACATATAATCCTTTCTGCCAATTTGAGACACTTAACCTTTTCTTTTTATTATACATTTTCCCTTTAAATACAGGCTTGCCATAGATATTAAATATTGAAATCTCAGAATTCTCAATTTTGAAACTTGTGTTTGAATTTGTAATAGAATCTGTTGGTATTCCATATTCAACATTAACAATAATCTCTGATGATGCCGGATTAGGGCTGATCACAATTGCAGGTAAGGGTGGAAGACCTCCACCACAATCTTTAACTGTCAACAGTTCTGAATATTCTATTGATGAACCACAAGTATTTGTGGCTTTTACATATACATTAGTAAAATAAGGTAATATTGGTAAGGTAGTAAAATGTACTTCCGAACATGCCGGATCTTGGCATATGTACCCGTCAATATTACGCCACTCATAATGAACTTCGGAAATTGCAGGATTACTAGCTTGTACTATTGCTATTACTAACTGGTTTAAGCATGGTTCGTTTGGGGAAAAAATAATATCTGTCGGTGTAAATGGTTTGCCCACCCAAACATCTTTTTCAATCGTATCGTTGCCATAAGAGGAATTTAGTATAGCTTTTACCCAGCCCGTTCCGCTTGTTTTACTGGATATGTCTTTTACCACATAATTGTCTGTTCCCTGTCCGCTCACATAAACCAGATGGTCGCTGTGAATCCAGCTTACAGTAGTACCTGAAGGGCGGTTGTTAAGAGTGAAGGTGGTACCGGAAGTGCAAACGGTAGAGGAGCCGGTGATTGTTGGAGCCTTTATACCAAGAGCGGAATAAGCAAATTGTACGTTTGACGGTAATGCCGGATAATAACCCAAATAAGCACCTAAAATATTCCATACTTGATAAACATAGGTTCTTAATGTAACTCCAGAGGTCGATATACTACCAGGTACAACTTCGCAAAATTTTTCTCCAAGATTTGGACTGCTATGATCCCAGCCATTGGTAAACGCACCTCTACCCCAAACTCCAACAAGCTCATAAAAACTTTGTGGAAAATTTACGGTTTTTCTTACTTCGTACCTTTTCACAACATAGTTTGCTGAAGGCAAACCCGATGCGCCAATAAACACAAGAGCATATTGTCCTGTTGAGCTGGCAACGCTCCCTCCACTTGCTGTCCACTGATGGAGTTCATAAGGTGCCTGAAGATATTTTAGAGCTTTCTCTGCATTTATTCTTCCGTAACCGTAAATAGTATCATATCCTGGTAAAATGGTTGAATTTACATCATCTGCACTTAATTCAATAATATTTTTAATATCATCATTAGATAGGTTTAGATTATATCCTTTGAGTAGAGAAGCTATTCCCGAAACAAAAGGCGCGGCCATAGAAGTTCCGCTCATATAACCATAACTATCAAGTAGTGTAGAATATATTCCAACTCCAGGTGCTGATACATCAATCTGGCTACCCTGTACCGAAAAACTGGCAATATTATCTGTATAATCGGTAGCACCAACAGCAATAACATCTCCAAAACCACCAGGATAACCTATGACTCCCGGCAAAGTTTCCTGATGATTGCCCATACTTGCAACCAAAGTACGATTTGCATTATGCGCGTACACAAATGCTAAATGAACGGTTGTTGAGTTTCTTCCGGGAACATCGTTTTCATCAGTTAATACCCAACTATTATTTAGGACATAAACCCTATCACTATAATTTACTGCATCTATTATTGCCTGATAAGTTCCAGCATCATCAGTATTATCAACTCTTTTAGCATGAATACGGGCATACCAGTCAACTCCAGATACTCCCAGATTATTATTTGATTCAGCTGCAGCAATCCCTGAAACATGGATACCATGTCCATACCAGCCATATCCGTCATCACCTCCTGAAATTTTATTGATCAAATCAGGATGTGTTTTATTCGTTCCACCATCAATTATTGCAATAATATTATTCGGATTACCTGTATATATATCCCATGCAGCTTCAGCATGAATATCTCTGCCAGGATAAACTGAATTATTCAAACCCCATTGATAGGGGAAATAAGTATCTGAAGGTACAACATTAGGACTAACGATGCCATTTGCTTCCGCATACAACACATCAGGTAGTGAATTCAGGTAGTCTAAAATCTTTTTTCTTGATTGTCCTTCGGGCACATTAAAACGATACAGTTTTGACATATCTGCTTGATACAACTTTTTTCCATTCTTTAATACTCTTATTGTATCTTTTCGATTGAAATTAGGCAAGGCAGACTGAAGCATTGAATCACTTATCCCCATTTTATTTAAAGAGGATTTAAGTTTTGCATTGGTAACAAATGCAATTCTTTGAGTTTTCCCTTTCGTTTCTATACTCTTTTGAGCAACACCTTTGCTAAAAAAAACTAAAATTTCCTTATCAGTTTTTTTTTGCGAGAAAGCAAAAAGAGAGCAAAACAAGAATAAACTTGTTAATAGTATTAGTTTAGTTTTCATAGAATTAGAATTTAATGGGTTAATAAATTGAAATGATTATATGTTAATTGCCTTTTTTCTTTGGTTTCCGTATTTATGGTCCACAAAACACCTGTTTCTTCGTCTATTCTATAATTATTGGCACGATGCAGATAAACAATATTTCTGCCGTCAGGCGACCATGAAAAACTTGCAGCTTCAGAAACCAGCATTTGTCCGGTATTCCCCTTGCCTCCCGTCAACCATATTCCATTTTCTTCTGGATCATTACCAACCGAATAATAAGCAATTACAGAATTATCTTGATTAGACTCAGGACACCATTTTAAGCTTTCTTTATCAGTTATTTGTGTTACTGTCGAATCAGCTAATGAAATACTGTATATCTGATATTCAAGGCCGACATAAATTACTGTACTTTGATTTTCCCAACTTGGCATCCGTCCGCTTGCAATCAGTGTTTTATCCGTTGAATTGCTCCTCATTTTCCAGCTATAATATGCTCCATTTTTACTACCAAAATCAGAATCGTAGGCAATCCACTGGTCATCAGGACTCCAGGACGGAAAAAAATTACTACCTTCAAAAGTCAATTGTTCTATGGCAGTTGTATCGAATTTTTCTCCATCGAAAGGCATTTTAAAGATTTGTCCTCCATTGGCAAAAGCGATCCATTTCCCGTCATGGCTCCAGGCAGGTGTTAGCAAATAGTACGGAAGTATTCTTCGTTGATTTGTACCGTCAATATTAATAAGATAAAAACCAGCTGAGTCTTCTTTATAAAAATATGATGCCTGCATAGGGCAATCATATCCATAAGAATAATTGATTTCCTTTATCGGTTTATGATTGAAACCGATAATTTCTCCTGAAGGATGCCAAATTGGATCATCAAAAGGTTGTTGCGGAACAATACTGAACATTGGACAACCTGTATTTCTATCAGTCCTTTTTTTACATCCCTCAATAAATAACAAAATCGTAAAAGAAATAAGTACAAATTTTAGTAGTTTCATTTTGGTGTGACTTTTTATCTCTCAGTATTCCATATGGCCATTCCATCAGTAATATTTTTAGTATTGTTTTTATAGCAATAAATTTTTGGTGAGTTTTTAGGTTTAGAAATAAAATATTTTATAGATCGAAATAATTCCCGCTTTGTAGCAATAGGGTTGCCGTTATGGCGTGAAAGATGCCCGGATGTGATAAGTGGTAAAGGCATGTTGGTGTTGTTGGTTAATTAATTGAGGCTAAAGGTAATAATACCTTTTGGCAAATGCAAGTTTTTTTTGTTTTTTTACCTTATACAAACATTTTACAACAATAGCCAAGGAACAAGTCCTGCCAACGCTCCGGCTCATGCAGGAAGACTTGCATCGAATTGGGTTTCAAACTCAGCGCCAAAACGTTCAAATGCACTCAAAAAACCAAAGACCCTGGCTGGTATTTTTTCAAGAATTTTCCGTTTACGAACATTTTGGCTATGGTCAGTGTCACATTAATTTAACGTATTTTTCTATTTGCAAATAAATTAATTAATGGCATTTAATATTGATGTTTACAAAAATTACGGCATGCAGCAAGAGTCTTTGTCCAAGTCAGTTTTACCTGACTCTTTCATATTCTAATCCTGGCCCATCACAAGATGACCAAGTGTCCATCATCCTGTTTCCAGATTTCAACCAAAGGCTTTCTTTTAGTCCTGAAATACAACTCCCTATTAAAGCGTTGTCTGATTCATAAGTTAATTCCAAATATGTTCCATCTGATAAATTCTTAAAGGTATAAGTGCCAGATGCCTTCGTTAAAATACCTTGCTGTTCTCTTGATTTAGTGAAAGTGCCATTTGAATTTAAGAGATAATATTCTTGCCATTCCATATTAGTTCCCGTGGTTTCGGAATTAGGAAGTTGTCCCGTCATTTTTATTAGCTGCCACTTTTGAGGGTATTGTTTAGAATCAAATTTTTGATTCTTAGTACAAGAAAACATAGAGCCAAGCAACAGAGAGATGATTAGTAGATTCTTCATTTTTGTAAATTTAGGTTTATTTTATTGTGTCTATTTTATAATCAAATTTAACCGCATGATCTTTATAATGTCTCAATTCGCTAGTAATATATCCATCTTTATTATAAATAAAACTGGAATTATATAACTCATAAGTTATTGTCTCAAATGTAAAATCATTATTTACCATCTTTTTAACACTTACCTTTTTAATATTATTATCGGATAAAGGGATCTCTGCCACTTCAAGTGTCCCAATATTAACATCAACAGGTGCTTTAATCAATTTATAAATAGAGGGTTTATTGTCATAATCATAATAATACTGTGGGAATCCTGAACTAAGCGGAAACTTTTTCTCTGACACATTATTTCCTGACCAAACAAAACCTATATCTAAATGCTCATTATTAGAAAAAGCTTTATCCATAATTGTATCTATCTTTCCTAAATTCGAATATTTAAAAATATAGCCGTGATTTGACTGTGTGAATCCTGTCGATTTATTGTACACCAGAATAGTATCAATTAAGTTATTTTTATCAAGTTTGTATATTTGGTATGACAGCAAAACCGAATCCTTATCAAGGAAATCTTTTTTAATCCTTTGCGTCGAATAATGGTAATAATGTTTTTCTTTAATAATACCGAAAGTATCATAGTTAAATTGAGATAGTAATTGTTGATCATTGAATATAAATATCTCAAAAAGCTTATTGTTTCTAGATATTGTCAATTGATATTTATTATCAGGTTCTATTACAGGCTTATTAGCATCCTTATCACATGAAATAAAGAAAGAAAAAAACATTAATCCAATGAGAAAGGCTTGTTTGTTTATTTTCATGGTATTAAAGAAGATTAGTGTGTGCCTTATTTCAATTTATCATCTTGTTTTAATCTTTTAACAATATTTTCATTTAATCTCAAATCGGCACCTTCAAAATAATTTTCATTTGGCTTTTGTATTACCTGTTAGCTTTCCATTTTGCGAAAAAACATCAAAAATCTTAGCGTTATTTCTTGGGTCTACACCATGAAAATGTGAAAAGTTTGGATATCCAGCACTTATTTGAATTTGATTGTCAGTCAATCCATTTAGTTCATTAGGGTCTTCTATAAAAATCCAGTTACAAGGTACAGATGATATTATTGACCAGAAAAATCCACAATATACAGGTGCCTTGTCAACAACTACAACAAACATTTGACCATAAACACCAGGGGAAGGAAAATCCAAATTATCTTTGGACTTTTTAAGATTAATTATATGGTTCACTGTATCATAGCTTTCGATATTACTCATTGTCAAGAATGGCATATCATTTAGTCCAATTGTATCAAGGTTAATTTTATCATAATCAATTGAACTATTATAGCTAATTAAATTTTTAGCCAAATAAATCTCAAACTCAGAGTTGGCAATGGCATCTAAATTTGATTTATCAGAGCAGGATAGTAGCACCAATGCTATCAATGATAACACTGATAAAATTAAGAATTGGAGTTTTAAAGTTCTCATTTTATTTTGTTTTTAGTTCATAGATGTATTTTTTGAATATTTGGTTGCTTGTTTGAGATGTCTTGCTGCATTACCGCTAACTAGTGAATATATCTAACTATAGAGTTATGCAACTTTGTTATTTGATATTCAATGTTTTAAGGTCTTATGTTTAATATAGCTCCAACTGGTGCGTTAAAAGTGCCTGTAGCATTAAAGTTTTGGTCAATATTGATTGTTACATTTGAGTTGTTTTGAATCGTGGTATTAATTGTGTTAAAATTATCTACACAATATTCCACGTTTGCAGGAAAAGTAATATTATTAAATTGCAATCCTTCATCAATGTATATCATATCAGCTAATCCGCCAGCGTTACCAAGTTGCGGGTCTGAATTCATTATCGGGCTAGTATTTGCTTCGTTCCAAAGCTCCCACATATTAATCACATTGTCACCATTATTATCAGCATCATATGCTGTTCCTGCTGGGTCTTCGCCAAACAAAGAACTTGTAACAACATAGTTTAATTCTGCATGAATTGTTTCACCTGGTAACCAATATGGCCAAGAAGGCTCATCCCATCTGGAAGCAGTTATGAGAACAGTTCTGTTATTATTAAGATTGTTTGTGCCACCAGCAAGACAACCTGAATGACATGTCATCCAAATAATCTTCCGCCTCTTATAGTTATTTATTTGATTAATAATTCTAATGATTTCTGTCTCACGAACAAGCAGGTTTCTGTTTTCTAATAGCACCCAGTAATCATCGTTATTGATTGGGTCTCTTGCTGTTGAAGATGGATAAGGAGCAGTATTTCCTGTTGCCGCATCTCCACCACCATGCCCAACAACCCACCTAATTAGTAGATTATCATTGTTTGTTACTATTGCCCCAATATTTGCAAATTGTGTATTTAGGGTATTGTAGGCATTATCAAAGTCGACGAAGTTGCCCCAACCATGTAAAGCTAACTGGTATCTTGCTCTTGTTGAGTTAAAACTTGCACCGTTACCATAAAAAACGAAAACATTAGCAGGGTCGTATCCTTCATTTAGAACCAAATCCTCATAAGCTAAAAATATATCATACCAATATTCAGAGTTACTAAATGTACCATCCGTTGTCGCATTTCCAGCAGATACTAAAATCGCATAGTCTACAGCTTTAATATTTGTAGAAAGAAAAAATAATACTATTGTAATTATTGCAAAATGTTTCATTTTATTGCCCTCCTATTGTTATTTGATAAAATTCACCAGAAAAATTTGAATAAGTAAAAACTTGTTTATCTTCAACATGTAAACCTATTGGACTTTTTATTGGTATTTCTATTTCTGATATTAGTTTACCAGTGTTTATTTCATATTTTCTTAGCATTCCATTTTCTCCTTCCAATGATTTATTATATAAATACCAAAGAAATTCACCATCGGAAAATAAACCAGAAGGAATCCCAACTAAATATGCAAATGAAAAGTAATTGTTATCATCATTAAATTGCACAATTTTACTTGAATATGAAACTTTTGGAGTATCTAAAACACAGGTAAAGAAGGTGCCTTCAGATTTTGCTAAATATTTCATAACCTTTTTTTCTTTCTCCAGTTTCTTTGTTAGATCAATAACAATATTGTCTGATTCATCCCTAATAACATTGTTCTCAACAGTATATCGTTTTGAATCTAAAAAAACTGATTGCTTATATCCTGTTTGTTTTTTATCTTTAATTTTACCTTTTTTAGATACTACAAACAAACTATCATAAGTATTTAAATAAATATTATCTCCTGAACAAGAAATATCTACTACATTGATTACTGGAAGATTAAACATTTTTTTTACAACATATTCATTATTTTGTGCTTTTAAAAATAATGGCAATAGACACAGTCCTACTAATACGAAAAGAGTGTTCTTTTTCATTTTTTTTAATTTTAATTACAATTAGTAAAATTTAGATTGTCTGAATATTCAAAGTTGATAAAGATGCTGTCTTTTTTATAAGCATCAACCAATTTCAAATTGTAAGTGCCTTTTTTTAGTGGCCCTATTTTAAACTCAACATCATGATTGCAAAAACAATACGTATGAGGCCCTAAATCAATTTCTTTAATAAATATTGTATCACCTGCCAGTTCACAATCAATTTCTAATTGTTCAGTTCCACAACAAAATACCGAATTATGATGTTGAATTTGAATATAATCATCATCAATTGTTCTCATATTTAAACAAGAAAAACTGGAAGAGGATTTTTTAGTATCATCCATGCAATCTGAAAATTCAATGCCTTTGACATTCAATTTTTCTGTTTTACCATCTTCTTTTTCACAACTTGTAAAAAAGATTAGAAATGATAGTGCTGTTAAATAAATTTGTTTCTTCATATCTGTAATTTTTTAGTCATTGTTTTATTTGTTTAGATGAATTTATCAGTTTAAAAGTTGCTTATGTTCTTCATAGTGAGTTTTTTTCCCCCTCTGGCGCGGGTCTGCGACCCGTGCTTTGCTTTGCAAAAGCAAAAAACTTTTTGCCCAAGGGGGCAAGGCACAAATTATAAATTTGCGCCAGCGGGGGGGGGGGTACTTGATATTATAATTAGCCTAATCATTTGAATAAAATTTTAATCTGTTAAAACCATTCTTTTTGTATCAATCAATTGTCCATTGGCAATTAAAGAGTACACATACATCCCCGCTTTAAATTCGCTGCCATTTATAGTTAAATTGCCATATCCAGTAAGATGCAAAGGAATACATTTTAAT